>Ga0182024_10004491_pt1 | contig 32051 bp, 17 predicted proteins | sample P32metaG_FD_120480 | JGI IMG/M metagenome (GOLD analysis project Ga0182024, IMG submission 120480) | Permafrost microbial communities from Stordalen Mire, Sweden - P3-2 metaG (Illumina Assembly) | ecosystem: Environmental > Terrestrial > Soil > Wetlands > Permafrost | place: Sweden: Stordalen...
ACCGAGCCCTCCCCCGAGCAGCAACAGCAAATCGCAGAAAGCGTAAAAATAAAAGAGGACTACCTGAGCCGCGTGACGCCCACCCGTGAGTGGGACGGCAAATTTGCCGCTCCCGCCGACGCCGCCATCTCCGATGTCTACGGTTCGCAACGAATCTTCAACGGCAAAGCGCAGCGCCCACATTGGGGACTCGATTTCCGCGTCCCTACCGGAACCCCGGTTGCGGCCATGAATTCAGGCACAGTGCTGCTCGCTCGCTTCCTATATTTCGAAGGCAACTGCGTCGTCATCGACCACGGTCAGGGACTTCTCACCCTCTACTTCCATCTTTCCGAATTGAAAGTGAAGGAAGGAGACGCGGTAAAGGGCGGCCAGGAAATTGGCCTGAGTGGCGGCACCGGCCGCGCCACTGGCCCTCACCTTCACGTCGCCGTCCGCTGGCAGGGCACCTATCTCGATCCCGCCCGCCTCCTGCAGTTGCCTTTACCCTGATTCACGGCTCGAAATTCAGACAGTTTAACTTCGGATACTTTGATTCCTTCGCCACCGGATTCCAGCCGCGAAGCGGCGGTATGTGAAAGCCCGGCACGGAAGTGCCGGGTAGAAGCGGAAAGGCTCAACGAGTCCCGCAGGGACGGCACTGATCCTCGCGGACACTCTGGGTCGCACTACGCCGAAAACTTGCTGCGCTCGCGCAACAAATCATGCAACGCCTCTTTCAATCCCAAATTCCGGATCAGCCGGTGCAAATAATTCGGATGCACGCCCAGAATCCCCGCCGCTTCCACGTAATTTCCCCGCGTCTGCTCCACCGCGTCAAGAATCAACTGCTTCTTCAGTTCTTTCACGCCCGCGTGGTACTTCCCTTCATGGGTCTCCGCGGCCGGCGCCTGCTCCAACAATGACTCCGGCAAATCCTCCAACTGCACGGTATCCGACGAACCCATCACCAGCGCCCGCTCCACCGCATTCTCCAATTCGCGCACGTTGCCCGGCCACTCATAGGTCACCAGTGCCGCCATGGCTTCGCGCGACACCGGCTTCGCCTTCACCTTGCATCGCTTGGCATACTTCTGCAAAAAATGCCGCGTCAGCATCGGAATGTCTTCTCTGCGTTCCCGCAGCGGAGGCATCGTGAGCTTGACCACCGCCAGCCGGTAATACAGATCCTGGCGGAACTCCCCGGTGCGCACCGCTTCGTTCAAGTCGCGATTGGTGGCAGCGATCAGGCGAATATCGACCTTGATGGGATGCGTCCCACCCACACGTTCGAATTCGCGCTCCTGCAAGACACGCAGCAGCTTCACCTGTAGTGCGGGCGCCAGTTCCCCGATCTCGTCGAGAAATACCACGCCGCCGTCGGCGACTTCCAGCCGCCCTTTCTTTTGTACGGCCGCACCCGTGAACGCACCACGTTCATGCCCAAACAGATCGCTCTCCAACAACGATTCGGGAATCGCCGCGCAGTTAATCGCCACGAACGGCTTGTTCCCTCTGTGACTGTTGCGATGCAGTGCCCGGGCTACCAACTCCTTGCCCGTTCCGCTTTCGCCTTCGATCAGTACCGTCGATTCGGTGGGCGCGACCCTTGCCAGAAACTGATAAATCTCCTTGATGCGCGCGCCTTCCCCCACCAGGCTCTGTTCCTGCCTGACTTCCGTTGTGAGCCGCTGGTTTTCTTGCTCCAGCCATTGCAGTCGCCGCGCGTTGTCCAGCGCCACCGCGGAAACCCCGGCGATTGCCGTCAACAATTGCAGGTGATCTTCCTGAAAGCGGTCAGCCGCGTTCGTGCTGTCCAGATAAATGCATCCAATCACCCGCTGAAACACCGTCAAAGGCACGCACAACAGCGTTCGCACTTCGGAAGCCACCAGGCTTTCCACGTCGCGCAGTTTGCCACTGGTGGGGACGTCCACTCCCAAAATCGCGACATTGTCCTTCATGACCTGGCGCGCAATCGTGCGACTGACGCGAACAAGTTGGGGCTGTCCCGCGTGCCGCGTCCGCGCATACAAGCAATTGAATTCTTGCTCTGCGCCCTCCGCCAGAAGAATCGCGCCTCGGCCCGCCGGCACCACTTCAAAGATCAAATCCAGCAACTGCGCCTGCAATTCTTCCAGATCGCGGATGGCATGCACCACGCGGCTGATCTTGAGCAGCGCGCTCAAATTGCGCGCCACCTGCGACGTTGCTGGCAACTCCCGCTGCAGCCGCTCCGGCTGCAGGTAGACCACTTCTCTGGGATGAATCAGCTTGGTCTCAGCCGTGAAGTGGCTGTCATCGAACTCAACGCAGCTGGCTGGAACCGCTTGGTCCTGGTCCTCGACCAAAAACAAAAATACCGAGTCGCCGGTTGCGATCTCGTCTCCGTGCCGCAGCCACTGCTCTTTCACCGCGAGGCCATTCACCAGGGTTCCGTTGCGACTGTCTAGATCCTTGATTTGAAAACGCCCGTCTTCTTCTCTCCGCAGCAGGCAGTGTTTTCGCGAAACCGATGCATCGGCCACAGCGACCGCATTTGTCGGATCGCGTCCCAGTGTGGCTTCACCGTCTGGCAACGGAATGGTCGCGTCTTTCGAGGGTCCGGCTGTCACCAAGAGTCGAGGGCGCAATCAGGGTCTCCCATTCCGTGCAGAACTTCTTATCACAGCCCGGGCAGAAATGCATGTCCAGCGTGAACCATTTCCAATATCCGAACGGTTAGTCCGACTATCTGATCAGATAGCTTTTGGCAGTCTTAGTTCTGGGACGTGAGGCCACTTGAAGTCGACCGAGAGCGACGCTAACAAATTGTAAATACAAGGATTACGGCACGTTGAGTAGGACGATCACCCTCCGCCGCGGGGATTGGCATTCCGCATGCACTTTGGAGAATGCGGATTCTTGGCAAAAAGCGACGGGGGAAGCGCTTTCAAGCATTTCTAGCCGAGATCGCTAGTCAGAAGCTCGGGAGACCCCCTCATCGAGCTTCTGACTTTTTCTTTTCTAGGATTTCAAAACTTAAGACGGGTTAAACGGGGAAGGGCACGGCTTCAGCCGTGCCGCTATGACTGCAAGATGTCGCGGGTTTAGCCGCTGAGGTTACGCACTCTGCGCTGAACTCGCCACAGCTTCGCTCGCCGCACCTTGACTCGACGCAATCGGCTCCGAACTGGAAATCGCAATCCCATCCCGATAGCTGACCGTCCTGCCAGAAATCGCCGGCACTCTCTCCCCCGGCACCAGAATCCCAACCAGGTTCAACGGATCAGCCGCCGACAGCGTCACGGACTCTCCGCTCAACGGCAACCCCCGCATTCCCCGCACTGACTCAACCGCCACCGGCAGAGCAAACTGCTCACCCAGAAATCCATCCACAAACCGCCCTCCGCGAATTTCCCCACGATCTTCGAGCCGGCGGAATGCCATCAGCAATTCACGCCAGGGCGGCAAGTTTGATTCCCGCGCCAGCAGATCGCGAATCACAATTCCATAGCGCCGCAACAGCATCCAACCCGCCGCCTCAACTGCCCGGTTCCTCTCCAAGGCCACATCCGCATGCAGCAGCGCCCACCGCCCCGAACTGTGCCGCGGACGCGTGCTGCGTCCGCTGCCCTGCCCCGCCCGCCGCTTGGGATCAATCAGCGCGCGCAAATTGTCGAACCCGTCGGCGGTCACCAGGCCCGCCGCCACCAACTCCCAAAGCCCCGTCTCGATCTCTGCCTTGAGCTTGTCCGTACCGCGCACAATATCCGCGAAGAACGAAGCACCCCGCAGCCGCAGAAACTCCAGCACCTCCTGCGCCCCACGGCTCAGCCCGCGCGCTTCGGCCTCATCGCCGGCCGCGTGCCGCGGAATCATCCAGTCGGCCTGCTCGCGCACGAAAAATGTAATCGGCGCCACGCTGGTCGGAATCACTCGCCGCTGCCGCGGCGTCGGCGCTTCTCCCTGCGACCCACCGTTCCCATTCGCCGCCCCGCCCGAATCAATCGTCGCCGGATGCCGCGACAACCGTCCCCACCCCACCGCCCCAGTCAGGCAAAGCTGATCCAGCCACTTCGGATCGTAGTCGGCAATCCTCCGCCCCAGCACTTGCCGCTCCCAGGCATTCGCCGGAATCTCAAATCCCTGCAACTGCTGCAGCACTTCCAGCGTCCCGCGCTCACCCGTGACCTGAGTTCCCGCAGCCACATGCTGCCATCGCATCAGCCAGCGCATAAACGCCGCCGCTGTAACCGGCTCAATCTGCTTGCGCAACATCCCCACCGTCAGCCGATGAATCCGCGCCAGCAATCGCCGCTCACACCACTCCGTCTCATGCAGTTGTGCAGGGACATCCGACCCCGGCTCTCCTGGTTTGTGTGGCGCGGGCGCCCCCGCCCGAGAGGCGGCACCAGTGAAGCTTCCCCGCAAGACAGTCCCGCTAGCCTCCATCCGCAGCAGCACCTTCTCAATATCCGACGCAGCCAGCCCCAGCGAAGCCCCAAGTTGCGACGCGGTCGCCGGCCCCAAATGTGACATCCATCCAGTCACCAGCGAAAGCAAAGCATCATCCCGAGAGCCCTCGGTCTCCACATCAGCCAGAGTCTGCTCAAACACGGCCGAAGGAAACAGAGCAGCGAAGCTGCGCGCCCGCTCGGCCGCCACCCAGTAGCAACGCCCCTCCACCGAAGCGACCCCAGCCCTTCCTTCGTCTAACAGCCGTTCGAAGTACCCGGCCCAGCCCAAACTCGAACCCAGGTGCCCCATCCTAATCTCGCCGTTCTTTGGCGAGATTAGGATGGGGATTTCCTCGAGGCCACCTAACCCCTCTGCAGCCCCCACTTCCTCCGGCAGCGCCACCAGCGTATGCAGCACATCATGCAACTCGTCCGCATCCCGCACATCCGGCCAAGCCTCTTCCCGAACCTGCGCAATCGCCCCCGGATCCAGTCCCCCCACTTCCTCCAGCACCGACTCCGGCAGCACCCGCCGCATGTTTACCGCACGCGCCCGCCGCTCCTCCAGCGGCGCGTCATCCAGGTACGCATACGGATTCGCGTTCAGAATCTCGTGCGAAAACTGCGACGGCACCGGCGTATCCACCGCAATCACGCGAATCTCCCCCGAAGCCATCCCCCGCAGCAGCGACTTCAACCCCTCCACATCCATCGCTTCCGTGAGCACGTCTTTCATCACTTCGCCCACTAGCGGATGATCTGGAATCTTTCTGTCGCCCTCAATGTTTTCGAAGCAAGCTGCTGCATCTGGAAACACCGATGCCAGCAAATCTTCCGACCGCATGCGCTGAATCTGCGGCGGAACTTTCTTACCGTTCTGAAAACGCAGCAGCGCCAGCGCCCGGTTCGCATCCCAGCGCCATCGCGTCGCAAAGATAGGAGAATCCAGTGCCGCCTGTTCCAGAATCGGCTGCACCGTCTCCGCCTGCAGAAAATGAAACACATCGCCTAACGGAAAACTGTGCTGCTCGGCCAGCGCAATGTTCAGTCCGTTATCGGTCGCCGCAGCCTGCAATTCAAAATTGAATCCCACACAGAAACGTTTTCGTAGCGAAAGCCCCCAAGCCTTGTTGATCCTCCCGCCAAACGGCGCGTGGATCACCAACTGCATCCCGCCGCCCTCGTCGAAGAACCGTTCAGCAATTACGGTCGTCTGCGTCGGCACCGCACCCAGCACGGCGCGCCCCTGCAGCACATACTCAATCATCTGCTCCGCGCCCGAATCATCCAGCCCGCACTCCGCTTTCAGCCAACTCACCGCAGCCGCCACTTCCGGTTGCGTCGCTGAAAAGCCCACTGCAGAAGTGCTGGGCAGCATCTCGCTGATTTTTTCCCGCAGATCGCCCACATGCAGCGATAGTTCTTGAGTCCGCGCTGGAGCCTCGCCCCGCCAGAACGGCACGCTCGGCGGCGCCCCGTGCGCGTCCTGCACCAGCATCCGCCCCGCATTAGTCTCAATGCGATGAATCCTCCACGACGTATTTCCCAGTAGCATGATGTCGCCGCGATTGCTCTCCACCGCAAAATCTTCATCCACGGTTCCCACCACCACGCCGTCAGGCTCGGCGACCACGGTGTAGAGAGAATTGTCAGGAATCGCCCCTCCACTGGTGATGGCAGCCAGCCGCGCGCCACGCCGCGCCCGCAACCTTCCATTCACCCGATCGCGATGCACATATGCCCCATAGCGCCCGCGCCGCGCCGCAATCCCCTCCGACAGCATCTCCAGAATTGAGTCAAACGTCTCGCGTTTCAGATCGCGATAAGGATAGGCCCGCCGCACCAAAGCGAAAAGCTCATCCTCACCCCACCCGTCACCGGAAGAACCGGACCCCGCAGTAGCGCCCGCGTCCAAAATGGCGCCCGCGTTCGTAGTAGCGCCGGCGTCCTCGCTGGCTGTCGCGAGGCCATCCTGGCCTCGCCCCTGGCCCACAAAGGAATCCATGGAGTTTTGCCCAGAGGCACAAATGGCCACAATCTGCTGCGCCAGCACATCCAGCGGAGATTCCGGAATAATCAGCCGGTCCAGATCCCCCAGCCGGATCGCCCGCACCAGCGCCGCGCATTCCATTAGATCATCGCGCGTCGTGGCAAAAAATCGGCCCTTCGGAACCGCGCCCCTCCAATGCCCCGACCGTCCCACCCGCTGCAGCGCCACCGCAATCGATCGCGGCGAATTGATCTGCACCGCCAGGTCCACCGTGCCGACATCGATTCCCAACTCGAGCGAGGCCGTTGCCACCAGCACCCGCACCTGTCCTTCTTTCAGCTTCTTCTCCGCCGCAAGCCGCAGCTTGCGCGACAAGCTGCCATGATGCGCCGCCACATTCTCTTCGCCGATGCGCTCCCCCAACTCATGGCACAACCGCTCCGCCATCCTGCGCGTGTTCACAAATACCAGCGTCGACCGATGCTCGGCCACCAGCGCCACCAACCGGTCATAAATCGTGTCCCACATCTCATTCGACGCCACCGGCCCCAGCGGCATCGGCGATACTTCGATCCCCAAATCCAGCTTTCGCTTGTGCCCGATGTCGACGATCACTGGATCCGCCCGTCCGCTGCCCGTAAGAAAATGCGCAACTTCTTCAATTGGCTTCTGCGTCGCCGACAAACCGATGCGAACCGGCGGTCTGTAAGACAGCGCCTCCAGCCGCTCCAACGACAGCGTCAGATGCGCCCCGCGCTTGTCGTCGGCGACCGCATGAATCTCATCCACAATCACAGTCTCGACATCGCGCAGGATGGCGCGACTCTTGTCCGCGGTAAGAAGAATGTAGAGCGACTCCGGCGTCGTCACCAGAATGTGCGGAGGCCGCTTCAGCATGCTCCGCCGCTCGTGGGCCAGCGTGTCGCCGGTGCGCACCGCGGTGCGAATCTCCGGCATCAGCAACCCGCGCTCGCCCGCCAGCGCAAGAATCTCCCCCAGCGGCCCTTCCAGATTTTTCTGGATGTCGTTGCCCAGCGCCTTGAGCGGCGAAACGTAAAGCACTTCCGTTCGGTCGATCAGATCCCCCGCCAGCGCCTTGCGCACCAGCCGGTCAATGCACGCCAGAAACGCCGCGAGAGTTTTTCCCGACCCGGTAGGCGCCGAAATCAGCGTCGTCCGTCCAGCAAGAATATGCGGCCACCCCTGCTCCTGTGGTTCCGTGGGCGTGCCAAACTTCCGCACAAACCACTCCGCCAGGAGAGGGTGAGCCCAAGCTAATGAGTCGGGAAGGGACTGCATTCGGGTATTGTAGACCGAGAATGGATGTTCGTAAATTGTTCGCCTTAGCTCATTTCAGGGCCAACGTGATCTTGATCGCCTCTTCAATCCGCGCCAGCGCATCGGGATCTATCCTTCCGTAATAGTCGACGAACCGCGAGATCTGAATCGCGCGAACCTGTTCCGCTTTGGCGACGCTCGCCATCCTTAACCCACCCACCCCGTTGGGGAGATGCGCGTGACTGGGATACAACCGCTTGACATTGGCCGCGTCGGTGATGGGGACTATGACCACCACCGGGCTATTGGCATTGATGGAATCGCGACTGATGACCACGACGGGCCGCGTACCCGCCTGCTCGCTGCCTTCGGTAGGATCGAGGCGGGCGTTGAAAACGTCACCGCGAACGGGTTTTGGAAGCACGGGTCTTTGGCTGCTCATGCTTGGTGCCGGTCTGCAGGGCTTCCCAGTCGCTCTTCTCGAATTCGCCGGATAGTGCAACCGAGCTGCGCTGGTAGTCTGTATCGTTCGCCATTTGCGCGAATGCCGCATCGATCTCTGCTTCCGTCAGCCGCCGAACCTTCTCTTCGATCGCCTGGACGATAAATTCATTAAAGCTAGACGCATCCGACTGGACGGCGACGCTCTTAGCCTGTTCGTACACGCGAAGCGGCAGCCGGACCGTCGTGTTCTGATATTCCTTCTTGGCGGCTAGGGACATATCTGCGTCTTCCTCTAAAACTATGAGATTATACCATGTTACTACATCATTTTCGCTATCAGATTAGCCATCTAGAATGGTAGGATTCCTGCAATGCCGAGACCACTCTCCGCCACCGCCCGCGCCCGTAAAATCAAATTGCTCCTCTTCGACGTTGACGGCGTGCTGACCGATGGCAAACTCTTCTTCTTGCCCGAAAACTCGCAGCAAGGAGCTCCCCCGCCACTCGCAGCGCAAAGCGCTCAGCGTCAGATCGAAGTGAAAGGCTTCCACGCACACGATGGCGCTGCGATCTCGCTCGCGCGCCTCGCCGGCATCAAGACCGGGCTGATCACTACGCGCGTCTCGGAAACTGTCGCGCTCCGCGCCCGCGACCTGAAACTCGAACCCGTTCATCAAGGCGTTCGAAACAAGCGCGCCTGCTTCGAAGAAGTCGTGAAGCAGGAGGGCCTCAAACCCGAAGAAGCCGCGTTCGTAGGCGACGACGTCATCGACCTGCCCGCCATGCGAGCCGGCGGCCTCGCCATCGCCGTGAAAAATGCCCGCGCCGAAGTGAAACAGGAAGCGCACTACATCACGCCTCACGCCGGCGGCGCAGGCGCACTCCGCGACGCCGTCGAGTTTATCCTCAAGGCCCAAGGCAAATGGAAGAAAGTCGTGGAAGATTACATCGGCGAGAGAAGTCCGGAAAAAAGCTCTTAGCTTCTGGCTCTTAGCTTTTGGCTTAAGCCCAGGTCCCGGCTGGCCTGCTCGTGGGTAAACGCGATCTCACGGTCCAGGGACCACCATCAGACCTCGCGCCTTGCATTTCGTTGGAGCCAGAAGCCAAGAGCCAAAAGCCAAACAAAAACCCACCGGATGCTTGCTTGGGGCGTGCTCGGGTCAGCATCCGATGGGCTACCGTTTCTCCTTACTCACCCTGTTGTTTTCAGGAGTAGTAAAAAAATTAAACACCACAATTCGCCTAAGTTCCGTCTAATTTTGTAAACCTTTGTAAAATCCTGCGCTCAAAAATAAAATCCAGTTGGGCCCGGGAACGCACGGCGAGATTTTATTCTGGCAGCGCAGCAGGTTTCGCGGCCATCAGTTCCGCAAAGCGTTTATCTTTTCGAACCCCGGCGAACTCAACATCCTTATACACGTTGTTGAAATCTTTATATCCCTCTTCCAGCGCCTTCTTCAGATATTCGAGCGACCGGTCCGAATAGCCCATCTTGGCGTAGAGTTTCGCCACGGTATAGTCGTAGTGCGCGCGATCGCCCGGGCTGGGCAACTGCGCCTGCACGCCAGCGCGCGAAGTTCGCTCAAACACCTCGGGATCGAGTTCCATGGCATGCTGGTAGGCAACGACCGCAGGATCAAACTCTTTCTTGGCGAAAAGCGCCGCTCCCAGATTGCTGAAGAACGACGCCGAAGTGCCGTCAATCGCGATCGCCCGGCGGTACTCCTTTACCGCCGCGCTATATTTCCGCTCTTCGTAAAACACCACGCCCCGATTGTTGTAGGCATCGGCAAACTGGCGGTCGACTTTGATCGATTGATCAAACGCCTTTTTCGCCTCGCGATAGCGTTGCATCATCAACTCGGTGATTCCAATCTTGTTCAGCAGACTGGCAGAGGTCGGCTGCTTGGCCAGCGCCGCGCGATAGTAGTCGAGCGCGTCCAGATAAAGTTTCACTGCACGCAGTTGCTCCGCACGAGCTTCTAGATCGGCTGCAGTAGCGTCTGGAGCAGGAGGATCAATCGTCCGCAACAGCGGCGGCTTGATCTGAACTTGTTCGGAGTGAGAAGCTTGCCCCAACGACAAACTCGACAGGACACAGATGCAAAGGGCAAGAAGCGAGACGGGAACCAGCCAAACTCTCGGGCAGGACGACATAGGCCACCCCCAGCTAGTGCACACATTCTGGCACAGTTTCGGTCAGTCGGCGAAGGATTCTCGCTAGGGTCTTGGGTGCTAGGTGTTAGGTATTAGGTGTTTAGGCCAGCCGAAAGTAAACATCCCAAGACCGAACACCTAAGACCCAACCCCCATCAGTGCGGCGCAGTCTGCCCAGGGTCCGCGGGTTTCGACGCCGGCGCCGTGGTTTTATCGTCCTTAAAAATTCCGGCGATCTTGCCGAAGAATCCCTTCTTTTTCTTAGGATCCTGAGGATTATTCGGATCTTCCTGAATCGACGCGTCGCTCTGGCCCTGAGTAGGCAGTGGTTTGTTCCCACCGCCAAACATGCGGGAGAAGAATCCCTTCATTCCTTCTTGCGCGTCGCAGGTCTCGCGTGGTTCCGTTCCCGCCACGAAAGCGGAAACGTAGTCATCCGGGCAGGTTGGAGTTGCCAGGCGGTTCGTAATCTTATCCAGTTGCACATCCACCACGCCCGTCGGCTGCTGAAACCCCTTCATGTCGGAATACTGCGACAGCGCGGCCGCTTTCTTCATGAACTCAGCCCAGATGGGTGCCGCCGTGACCCCGCCGGCTAAACGAAGGTCGCTGTAGTCGTCGTACCCCACCCAAACAATGCACAGCAAATTCGAGGTGTATCCCGCGAACCAGCCATCGTGCGAACTGCCCGTCTTTCCCGCTGCCGGAGCCGTAAACCCGCGCCCACGAACCGCCGAAAATCCTAGCCCATTGTTGATCACGCCTTCCATCATGTTGGTCATGATGTAAGCAATCCGCGGGTCCAGCACCTGGCGCTGGTCGGTGTTATAGTTCGCGATCACATCGCCCTTGCCATTGCGCACCGAGCGCAGCAGGATTGGCGACAGCCGCACCCCCTTGTTCGCAAATGTCGTGTATGCGCCCGTCATGTCCAGGGGCGAAGCATCGTAGGAACCCAGTGCCATAGCCGGTGTCGCTTTCACCGACGTAATCCCCGCCGACCGCGCCAGTTCTGCCACCTTGTCGTAGCCAACCTCCTCCGCCACCTTCACCGTCGCATTGTTCAGCGACATAGCCAGCGCGTAGCGCAACGATACGTCGCCGTGATACTCCTCTTTGTAATTGCGTGGCTCATAGATCTGGTCGCCATAAGCAAAGCTCGAGGGCGCGTCCGTCACGGTTGACGCCGGAGTTATCACCGTCGGCGAGCCGTCCAGCGCGCTGTTCATCGCCGCGGCATACACAAACGGCTTAAAGATCGATCCCGTCGGTCGCTTCGCGACCGCGTGATTCAACTGGCTCCATCCGTAGTCCCGCCCTCCCACCAAAGCCAGTACCGCCCCCGTATGCGGATCGAGTACGATCAAAGCGACCTGCGCCTGCGGACCCGGCAACACCTTGGTTTCAGTCTTCTTTCCTACCTTCACCTTCTTCGTTCGTAACTTCTTGACCTGGGCATCCACCAGCTTGATGCCCGACTCCACCGCCTCGGCGGCGGCTTTCTGCAGCTCAGGATCAAGCGTCGTGTAAATGCGGTACGACTGCTCATTCAACTCGCTCTCGTTGAATTTACTGATGAGCGTGTCCCGCACCATGTCTACGAAATACGGCGCGTCGCTGGCTTCCACGTTCGGCGGCGCCAGTTTCAGCGGCGCAGCCTTGGCTTTATCCGCCTGCTCCCTTGTGATCACATGGGTCTCCACCATCGATTCCAGCACCAGATTCCGGCGCTCCATGGCGCGCTCCGGATGCCGGTACGGCGACAGGTAACTCGGACGCTGAATCAATCCCGCCAGCAGCGCCGCTTCGGGCAGTGTGATGTCTTTCAATTCCTTATTAAAGTATGCCTTCGACGCCTCGGCGAACCCGCTGATCGAGAACGATCCTCTCTGCCCCAGGTCCACCCAGTTCGCGTAAAACTCGAAAATCTGCTTCTTGGTGAACTTCTGTTCCAGTTCCTCCGCAATCAGCATTTCCGTCAGCTTGCGCTTGATCGTCTTCTCCGGAGTCAAAAAGAATCCGCGCGAAAGCTGCATGGTGAGGGTGGACCCGCCCTGATCATGCCGTCCGCGGATCACGTCGATCCACGCCGCTTCCGCCATGCGCAGAAAATTCACTCCGCTGTGTTCAAAGAAGCGCCGGTCTTCAATCGCCAGCACCGCCTGCACCATCATGGGAGGAATCTCGTCGTACTTAACCAATTGGCGTTTCGATCTTTGTTCCGCATCGAACAGCGCGGTTACCAGTTGCGGCTCCAGTTCGTACGCCGAAAGGTCGTTGCCGTTGCTGGAAATCTGGTCCACCTGCCCGTCGTGAATGGTGATGCGCGCCGGTTCCGGGCTGTGGTAGGATTCCGACCCTGGAGTGATCTCGATCCCATCCTTCAGCAAGCGAAAACTACCTAGGTTGGATTGCCCTTCCTCCTCCGTATATCCGGCACGCCGCAGGTCCGTTTCAATCTCCCGCATCTCGATCTTCTCGCCATCCCGCACTGTCCTGGGCAGCGCGTAAATTTTCGCGGAATTGGCAAATATTGGCGTCCGGAACCGGCGTTCGATGATCCGGTCGTACTTGATGTAAAAGTAAGAAAACAAAACCGTAAACGAAACCGCCAGAATAAGAAAGGCCACTAGCGCCGCGCGCAGTACCGGGTCGCGGGGCATCCAGCGGAATATTCTGCCCGCATTTTCCCCACGCCCCTTCGGAATTTTGATCTTGATAGTCACGGGTTCGAGCGCTTTCGCTGGTGTGAACGGTATTCGGGTGGAACCATTCCTCACTCTCTCAGACGTCGGAATGTCCAAAAAGGTTTGTACCGCACGTTCCCAGCCGGAATCCCCGGCAACTTTCCCCGACGCCGCAGCCACACCAGGAATGCCCTTATTGTACCGCTACCACAAAAATGAAAAGAGACCCGCAGAAGATGCGGGTCTCTAAGCCGTCAACAAGGCTTGCCTGCCTCGTGATGCGGAATTCTTAAGGTACGTCAGAGACCGCAAAATAGCCGCCCGTCGGGATAGTTGCAGCAGGCAGTGTCTCGGTCAGAGCACCGGAGCTGGCAACATTGATCACGCCTAAGCTGACACTCGAAGCAGGGCTGGAATAAACGAACAGATAGTTTCCGCTCTGGTCGAACTGGCCAAAGGCCGCAGACGTCAAAACACTGAATGGGGAACCAACGATCACGCTTAACTGGCCGGTGTTTGGATCCAAACTATAGGCCTCGATGGGGTTAGTGGCCGTACCAGCGTCATCGTAACTGAAGGAGTAGAGGAATTCTCCATTGACGGTCTTGGGCTGCATTGCGATGTTGAATGGCGCGTACACAGTCGCGGTCGGCGACCCTACCGCCGTCAGTACCCCGGTCGTCTGGTTGATGCTGTAAACGTAGAGGCTCTTATCGTCCGAGCCGAACAGGGATTGCACCTTTCCGCTGATTCCGATTAGATAGTTCCCGCTCGGATCACCCTGCATCTCCCAGATCGGAATATTGAAGGGGCTGCCCGGTATTAAGGTCAGCGCACCCGCGTTTGAGCCCGTGCTTGCGACCGAATAACCCACCACCGATATTCCCGAGTGAGTGGCTGAGGTCTGGGACACATAAAGGAATCTGCCCAGCCCATCCATGCCCATGTTTTGCGGAGATAGCGCTACCGTACTGGTCGTGAACGGCGATCCGGTCGCCGCCGTCAGCGCGCCGGTGCTGCTGATCTGGTAGACAAGAATCTGTTCATTGGTAGCTTCGGAGATGAACAACAGCGTTCCGGCAGGGTTGGTGATAACGACCTGCTGGTTGTAGGGGTAACTGGTAATACCGCTCAACGACGGCAATGAAACAGGAAAATTATTCAACGCGGTCAGATTCCCATTGGTGCCGATCGACCATCCGTAGACTTGCTGGACATCCTCCAACACCGCATAGAGATATTTTCCCTGTACTACAACCACCCCCACGCCGCCGTTGTTTGCCAAGATCGTAGGTGCAGTGTAGGTGGTTACAGGTCCGAACGTTTTCGCCGTCGTGTTCAGAGCGTAGCCATCCATCGAACCGCCTTGATCCACGGCGTAGGCAAAGGCATTTGCTGAACTGCTATTGTTTCCGCCTCCGGTCGACGATCCGCAGGAAGAACTTCCAAACGTCGTCCCGCATGTATAGTGGCCGCAGCCCACGAGCCACATCAGGGTTGACACCGCAACAGAAGTAAGGAGCACTCGAACTTTCATCGCCATAACTTCTCCCGGGAACGATCCAGCTTCGCAGAATCTCATGAAGAAATTCTTTTTCCATGCCGATGTTAGGGTCCGGCGTAACTTGGTGACAAGTTACGAACGTCATTAACTTGGGCGGCATTCCGCCTTGTCCGCAAAAGGGATTTTCCGCACTCACCATTTTATTTTGACGACTTAATGCGCAGCACACATGCCGCGCGGTTGCGGGAAAACGTTGATTTTAAGTGGCGCGTTTCTTTAGCGATGCAGTAAGCTTCCTGATGATGGGATTACGGCTAGGGTTCGCCGATCAGCCGGCGCTGTCGAAACGCCAGGTCGCTAGCGCAACTCTTAGAAGCCCTTGTTTCCGCTCGAAGGAGTGAAATGCAGTTTGAAGGAATACCCAGGCAAACTGACTGGAACGTTATAGTCCACAGCCACATACACCGCCGGCGCTCCCGCCGTTCCGATCCGCTGCACCGTCACGTTCTCTGGGGTCAGCGCAATTTGATGGTCCTGCGCTTTCTTAATAACGGAGTCCAACAACTCCTGGTCGGTGGTGTGAGGATTGGCTCCCCCCGTCAATGCCACGGTCCGCAAGTCGTCGGCAAACGAATAGTTACTTAGCTCGGGCGGAATAATCTGAAATCCGGCATAGATCGCGCCAATGATGACGAGAAACCCGGCAACTGCTTTGAATGTTCCCATGTCCCACAATCTGCTCTGCCTGGGACCAGAACCACTTCATCCCGCTCGGCGGAGCAACTCCTCAAGAGATTCCACAATCGCGGTGATCCTAACATCGCGCACTTCGCGAGTCGAGCGCAGAACGACCTCCACGATACCTTCGGTAACCTTCTTTCCCACCGTGATCCGAAACGGGACACCGACCAGGTCGGCATCCTTGAACTTGACTCCCGGCCGTTCGTCCCGGTCGTCCAGAATCACGTCGAATCCAGCCCCTTCCAGCCGGTTCGCAATGTCTTCGGCCGCCGCCCGCACGGTCTCATCTTTTATATTGACCGGCGCAACCACAATCTCAAAGGGCGCAATCGTCGGCGGCAGCCAGAATCCATTTTCGTCGTTGCCCTGCTCCACCGCCGCCGTCAGAATCCGTTCAATCCCAATGCCATAGCTCCCCATGATCGGCGTAACTTCCTTGCCGTTCTTGTCCAGCACCCGCGCACCCATCGACTCCGAATACCGGTATCCCAGCTTGAAGATGTGCCCAATCTCCACTGCCGTGTCGATCCGCAGCGCTCGGCCGCAATTCGGACAAGCCTCGCCCGCCGTCACCGCGCGCAGGTCGGCATACGCCGTCGGCTGAAAGCTCTTCCCCGGCGTGAGATTCTTCAGGTGATAGTCCTCTTTGTTCGCGCCGCCGATCAAATTGGTGCGCCCCTCGAGCGCCTTGTCGACGAACAGTACGGGCTTCTCCACGGGCTTCTCCGCGTCCTTCTTCCGATCCTTTTTCCAGTCTTTCTCCCACTCAATCCCCACCGGCCCCAAATATCCCGCCGGAGATTTGAACAGCGCCTTGATCTCGCCCTCTTCCATCGGCCGGGTCGCGACCCCCACCGCACCGTTCAGCTTGGCTTCGTTCAACTGATGATCCCCGCGCATGAGCACTACGATCCCGCGCGATTTCGTTTTGCCCGAAGCATCCTTCTCCTCGGCCATCAGCGCCAGAGTTTTGATTTTGTTCTTCGGCGAAACTCCCAGAAACTTTGCTACATCTTCAATGGTCTTCTGTCCAGGCGTGTGAACTTCGAGCGGACTCCCATCACCCTCCGCGGCCAAATCCCCCACCGCTTCCAGTTTCGAAGTTGCCTTCTCCATGTTCGCCGCGTAATTGCACCCGTCGCAGCTTACGATCTGATCTTCCCCCGCCGGAGTCCGCACCATAAACTCGTGCGACTCTTTCCCGCCCATCGCCCCCGAATCCGCCTCCACCACCATGTACTTCAACCCGCAGCGGTCAAAAATGCGGCAGTAAGTCTCGTAATGTTTCTTGTAGGAAACGTCGAGCCCGGCAGCATCAATGTCGAACGAATACGCGTCCTTCATCATGAACTGCCGCACCCGCAGCAGCCCCGACTTCGGCCGCGGCTCGTCGCGAAACTTCGGCGCAATCTGGTACCAGATCTGCGGCAGTTGCTTGTAACTCCGCAGCTCCTTCAACGCAATCGAGGTCATGACTTCTTCTTCCGTCATCCCCAGCGCCAGGTCCGCGCCCTTGCGGTCTTTCAAGCGAAACAAGTTGTCGCCCATCAGCGCCCAGCGCCCGCTCGCCTCCCAAATTTCCCGCGGATGCAGCGCCGGCAAATAAAATTCCTGCCCGATCCGGTCCATCTCCTCGCGCACAATTCCCATGATCTTGTTAAACGACCGGTTGCCGAGAAAAAGATAGGAATAAATTCCCGCCGCGAGCGGACGGATGTAACCCGCCCGCACCAGAAACTTGTGGCTCGCGACCTCGGCATCCGCCGGCGCCTCGCGCAGTGTAGGAATAAACAATTGAGACCAACGATGCATACGTTTGAGTCCGATCCACCGAATCGCGACGAAACTCCGCGAGAATTGGTTATTGTAGCAGCGGACCTCGGCACAATTGAGTTCCCACGCCTTCGCTCATGTGGGCGTTATCCTGAGCGTAGCCGTTCTTCAGGCGGAGCGAAGGATCTCGCGCGCACCGGCTCGATCGCCTGCGTCGGGGAAGAACCATTGCTATTGGCAGCGCGGCCGCCCTTAGCTTACCCTACCGGCGTATGCCATTTACTAAACTTCGCTTGCTCATTGCTCTTGGTCTGATGTTGGGATGCACAACAGCGCGAGGGGCACAATCTCCGTTCACGCTCGAGCAGATCATGAGTTCGCCTTTTCCCAGCGGGCTCGTGACCGCGACGCACGCCACCCGCGTCGCGTGGGTCTTCGACGCAAAAGGAATCCGCAACGTGTGGGTGGCCGACGGCCCCGACTTTGTTCATACCGCCCGCCAACTGACCCATTACATTGCGGATGACGGCCAGCCCATTGCCAGCTTGCGACTGACGCCCGACGGCAAAACGGCACTTTATGCGCTGGGCAGCGAACTGAACGACGCGCAGGAGAGCGCTAACCCGGAAAGCTCGACCAAGGGAGCCAAACAGCAGGTCTTTGCCCTAGACGTAAATGCAAAAAACGCATCCCCGAAACTACTGGGCGAGATGGGTTGCCCCGATGAGGGCTGTGAAGACATAGAGATTTCGCCCGACGGCAAGTGGGCAGTCTGGTCCGCGAAAAAAAAGTTGTGGCTCGCCAGCATCGATGGCAAACAGCAGGCCAAGGAACTGGCTTCGGTCCGCGGAGCGGCGGCTGAGCCCAAATGGTCGCCCGACGGCAAACATATCGCATTCGTCAGCCACCGTGACGGTCATAGTTTCATCGCTCTTTACGACTTCGATGGCGGCTCGATTCGTTACCTGACGCCGAGCGTGGACAAAGATTCCATGCCGCGCTGGTCGCCCGATGGCAAGTGGATTGTCTTTGTGCGCGTCGCCGGAGCTGAGCAGAAGTTGCCGCTGATTCCCGTGCGCTCCGAGCCGTGGTCGCTGTGGATCGCCGACGCCGGGACCGGCACGGGGCACGTTTTATGGCGTAGCGGCGCGAAGTCAGAGGATTCTCTCCCCGAGCTCACCGAAGATGGCTCGCTCAACTTTGCCGCTGATGGACGAGTGGTATTTTCATCCGAGCAGGATGGGCGCAATCACCTGTATTCCATTGCCGCCAGCGGCGGCGCACCCACGCTGCTCACGCCCGGCGACTTTGACGTTGAAGATGTCACGCTTACCGCCGACAAAGTGTCGGTAATTTATTCCTCGAACCAGAATGATGTCGATCGCCGTCACTTGTGGCGCGTGGCGGCATCCGGCGGTACGCCGTCGCAGGCGCTGACCGCTGGCGACACCATCGAGTGGTCTCCGGTTCAGACCGGCGACGGCAGGAGCATTCTGTGCCTGGGCTCGACGGCTACATCACCCGCGATGCCGTATGCAATTACCGCGAAAGGCCGCGAAATGATCGCCCAGCAGGCCCTGCCAACTGATTTTCCCTCGGCTTCGCTCGTGACCCCAAAGCAAGTAATTTTCCAGAGCGAAGACGGACTCACATTGCACGGCCAGCTTTTTCTACCACACAACTCCAACGGTAAGGTTCCCGGACTGGTCTTCATGCACGGCGGGCCCATCCGCCAGATGATGCTGGGCTTCCATTACATGGATTACTACCACAACGCGTACGCCGAGAATCAATACCTCGCCAGCCGCGGATACGCCGTGTTATCGGTGAATTACCGCCTCGGCGTGATGTATGGTCGCGCATTCCGCGAAGCCCCGAACACGATTTGGCGCGGAGCAGCAGAGTACAAAGACGTGGTCGCCGCGGGACGCTATCTGCAGACGCTTCCCGATGTTGACGCAGAGAAGATTGGATTATGGGGTGGCTCCTACGGCGGCTTTCTGACCGCCATGGGTCTGGCGAGAAATTCAGATCTGTTCCAGGCGGGAGTCGATTTTCACGGCGTGCATGACTGGAGCGTTTTTCTTACGGAGCGCCCTTATTTCGGCAATCTGGCACTGCGCCCGCCAGATGCGGACGCTGCCATCAAGCTGGCCTGGGATTCCTCGCCCGATGCCTCCGTGAGCACATGGAAGTCGCCGGTGCTGCTCATCCATGGCGATGACGATCGCAACGTGCCCTTCAGCCAAACGGTGGACCTGGTGCAGCGCTTGAGAGCGCAGCACGTGCCCTTCGAACAACTCATCCTGCCGGATGAAATCCACGGCTTCCTCAGGTGGAAAGACTGGGTGCGGGCCTATTCCGCAACCGCCGAGTTCTTTGACCGGACTCTAAAGCGCGGAGAGAAAATCGGGCCCGGCAACTGAGCTGTGAACCAAACCGCCTTTCACGCCCCTGATTAGCAGCGCCTGCGATATCCGCCACGTTTGTAAAGTAATGTGTTGTCCTCGGCATCCCCAACCAATTCTCATATACTGTGGAGTCCGCGCCGTCTCCAGCTTCATCCAATTCAGAGTCGCTGTTGACCGCACGTACGACTTTCGTCCTACCCGGGGTTGGAGACCAGCTAAACCAATGTGGATTGTTGCATTAGCCCTCAGGCGCCCTTATACGTTTGTGGTCATGGCGCTGGTGTTGCTCATCCTGACGCCCTTGGTCGTTTCGCGAATGCCGGTGGACGTCCTGCCGGACATCAACATCCCCGTGATCAGCGTAGTGTGGAACTATGCCGGCATGGCCCCCGAGGAAATAGCCGACCGCATTGTTTCCAACTCCGAGCGCGGCCTCACCATCACCGTCAACGACATTGAGCATATCGAGTCTCAGTCGTTAAACGGCATTGGCGTTATCAAGATTTTTTTTCAGCCCACGGCGAACATCCAGACCGCGTTGGCGCAAACCACGGCGATGTCACAAACCATTCTCCGCGGCCTGCCACCCGGAACCACGCCGCCTCTGGTCGTTACATACTCCGCCTCCTCGACTCCGATTGTCCAACTGGGCTTGAGCAGCAAGACACTGCCAGAGCAACAGCTCTTCGATCTCGGTAACAATTTCCTGCGCTCACAATTAGCGACCGTGCCAGGCGCTGCGACACCGTATCCCTACGGGGGAAAAATACGCCAGATCCAAGTCGATCTGGATCTGCCGCGGCTTCAGGCCAATGGCCTTTCGCCCAACGACATCGTGAATGCGCTCAACGCGCAGAATCTGATCCTCCCCGCCGGCACCACCAAGATCGGTTCTCTGGAATACCAGGTCGAGATGAATGGCAATCCCCAAACCATCGCGGAATTGAATGACCTTCCCGTCAAGACCGTGAATGGCTCAACCATCTACATGCGCGACGTGGCCCACATCCGCGACGGCTTCGCTCCGCAAACCAACATCGTGCATATGGATGGTGTCCGCGGCGCCTTGATGTCGATGTTGAAGGTCGGCAGCGCGTCCACGATTACCATCGTCGACGGCGTGAAACGCATGGCGCAGCTGGCGTCTCAGTCCCTTCCGCCGGAGATGAAGATCACTCCGCTCTTCGATCAATCGCTGTTCGTGCGCGCGTCCATTCGCGGTGTGATCATGGAAGGACTGACCGCCGCTCTTCTAACCGCAGCCATGATCCTGCTTTTCCTTGGAGACTGGCGTCCCACGATTGTCATCTCTATCTCGATCCCGCTTTCCATCTTCGTATCCATCCTCGTGCTCAGTGCGCTCGGGCAGACCATCAACATCATGACCCTGGGCGGACTGGCTCTGGCGGTGGGAATTCTCGTAGATGACGCCACGGTGGAAATCGAGAACATCGAACGAAACCTGGCCCAGGGCAAGGAGATGAAGACGGCAATTTTGGATGGCGCCGCGCAGATTGCTGTCCCCGCTTTCGTGTCCACAATTTGCATCTGTGTCGTGTTCGTGCCCATGTTTTTCCTGACGGGCGTGGCGAAATTTCTTTTCGTGCCGCTCGCCGAAGCCGTCGTCTTCGCCATGCTGGCCTCTTATTTTCTTTCGCGAACTCTCATTCCCACCTTGGTGATGTACATCATGCGTGGACATGAACATAAGGCGGCGGGACCGAAAAGTTTCATGGGCCGCTTTCAGCGTGGCTTTGAGCGAGGCTTCGACAAGTTTCGCGGCGGCTACTACCAGCTTTTGGAAACCACAATCGAGCACCGCTTGCTCTTCGCTTCCGTTTTTCTCGCGTTCTGCCTGCTATCCCTGGGCTGGGTGTTCTTCCTGGGCGAGGACTTCTTCCCCTCGGTTGACGCCGGCCTCATACGCTTGCACGTACGCGGACGCGCCGGCCTCCGCGTGGAAGAAACGGCTCGCCTGTGCGCGCAGGTGGAACAATTTCTGCATCAAGATCTCCCCCAGGGCGAGATTGCAACCATCCTCGACAACATCGGACTGCCTAACTCAGGCATCAATTTGTCCTATAGCAATTCCGGAGTGATTGGCACCAGCGACGCGGAAATCCTGGTGGGCTTGAACTCAGAGCACCATCGTCCCACCGAAGAGATCGTGCAAGAGTTGCGGCAGCAACTTCCCCGGCACTTTCCCGGGGTGGAGTTCTTTTTCCAGCCGGCGGACATCGTTACCCAAATCCTGAACTTCGGACTGCCCGCGCCGATTGATATTCAGGTGATTGGGGCAGATTTAGACAGTAACTACGGAATAGCCCAGCAGATTGCCAACCGGTTGCGCCGTGTTCCGGGGGCTGCCGACGTCCATGTGCAGCAGATGCTTGGCCTGCCCACCCTGCGTCTCAACATGGATCGCGATCTGGTCACTCAGGTCGGCATGAACCCGCGCGACGTTGCGCAGAGCGTGCTGGTTTCCCTGAGCGGCAGCTTTCAAACCGCCCCCGCCTTCTGGCTGAATCCCAAGAATGGCGTGACCTACTCGGTCGCAGTGCAGTCCCCTCAGTACCGCATGACATCGCTGCAAGACCTGATGAATATGCCGGTCAATGATCCTGCCGTCCCGAACGCGCAGGTGCTGGGCAATCTGGTGCAGTTGGCTCCGACCTCGCGCCCGGCTGTGGTCTCGCACTACAACATTCAGCCGGTCATTGACGTCTACGCCAGCACGCAAGGCCGCGATCTGGGCGCGGTCGCCAAGGACACGATGAAAGTCCTGCAGCCTTTCATGAACCACCTGCCGCGCGGCACCCAGATCGTCGTACGCGGGCAAGTGGAAACCATGCAGTCCTCCTTTGTCGGCTTGGGGGTCGGACTGATGGGAGCGATCCTGCTGGTCTATTTCCTGATCGTCGTGAATTTCCAGTCGTGGCTTGATCCCTTCGTTATCATCACCGCCCTTCCGGGTGCGCTGGCGGGGATCGCATGGATTCTGCTCCTGACGCATACCACGCTGAGCGTACCGTCGCTGACCGGAGCAGTAATGTGCATGGGTGTCGCGACGGCCAATTCGATCCTGATGGTGTCGTTTGCGCGCGATCGTATGCAGGCCGGCGTTCCCGCCGTGCAGGCTGCCTTGGAGGCAGGTTACACTCGAGTTCGCCCCGTGCTGATGACCGCACTGGCTATGATTATCGGCATGTTTCCCATGTCGTTGGGCTTGGGTGAGGGCGGTGAGCAGAACGCCCCGCTGGGCAGGGCGGTAATCGGCGGCTTGCTGTTCGCGACTCTGGCAACATTATTCTTCGTGCCCTGCGTCTTCGCCATGGTTCACAGCCGTCGAGAAGCGCGGGCGAGAGAAGTTCAGCAATCCTAAATAGAGTAGCGACGTGTTAAGGAAGTCGAGCCAGCAATCATGCAGAAGGAACCGGAAACGAGTCAGTCAACCGAGGAATCGCACCCCGCACCTCCGCAGGTGACGCCACCGCCGGAACTTCCGGCAGCGCCCCCGCGCAAGGCCGTGATCATCGTCATGCTGGTTGTGGTGGTGCTCGCGCTGAGCGGCGCCGCCAGCATGTTCAGCCGCATTCGTGCTGGACATGCCCTGGCCAAGGAAACGGAAATCGATTCCGTCCCCACCGTCTCCATAGTTCATCCCACGGCGGAAAAGCCCGACGAAGAACTGGTGCTGCCGGGTTCGTTGCAGGCCTATGAGGAGTCTCCCATCTACGCCCGCACCAGCGGATACTTGCTGCGTTGGTATAAGGACATTGGCAGCCACGTGAACAAGGGCGAACTGCTGGCGGCGATTGATACTCCGGAAGTCGATCAGGAATTGTCGCAGGCCCGCGCCAGCCGCGAGCAAATGGTGGCCCAACGGGATCTGGCGAAAATTTCTGCCGATCGCTGGCAGAATCTCCGTAAGTCGGATTCCGTTTCCCAGCAGGAAGCCGACACTCAGTCAAGCGCCTACCAGCAGGCCCAAGCCACGCTGGCCGGGGCCGACGCCAATTTCCGTCGCCTCGAGCAATTGGAATCTTTTAAGCATGTCTACGCACCCTTCTCAGGCGTGTTGGTCAAGCGCAATGTTGATCCGGGCGCGCTCATCAACGCCGGATCTGGAGGCGTGGAGCTGTTCATTCTTGCCAAAATTGACCCGTTGCGCGTATTCACCAATGTGCCCCAGGCCTATTCACCCGCCATTAAGAATGGAATGCCGGCGTATGTCACGCTGCAGGAGATTCCCGGGCAGAAATTCAAAGGAACGGTAGCGCGCACCGCCGACGCAATTGATCCGGTCACGCGCACCTTGCTCACGGAAGTGGATGTCCCCAACAAAGATGGCCACTTGTTGCGAGGCTCTTTCGGCGAAGTGCATTTCTCCCCCAAAATCGACACCGCAAAAGTTACCGTGCCGGTGAATGCCATGCTGTTTCGTCAGGAGGGCGCCCAACTGGCCGTCGTGGGCGCAGACAACAAAGTGCAATTGCGACCCATCACGATTGGCCGCGACTATGGCACGACGCTGGAAATTCTGGGCGGCGTGAACCTCGAGGACCGCATCATTATTAATCCCGCCGAGTCCCTGGAGGATGGCCAGAAGGTAAATGTTGCCCCGGACAGCCCAGAAGGTAAGCATTCATGAAATGGCTGGTAGCAGCGGCGCTCGCGGCCAGCGTGTGCCTGGCGGGATGCGCCGTGGGGCCCAAATACCAACGTCCGCCCGTCCAGGCTCCTCCCGCATGGAAAACGGAAGGCCCCTGGCGCGAGGCCACACCGAAGGATGCGATTCCCAAGGGCGCGTGGTGGCAGATTTTCCACGACGAAGAGCTCAGCGGCTACGAACAGCAATTACTGGCAGCCAACCAGTCGCTCGCAGCCGCCCGAAATCGCCTGGATCAGGCTCGTTCGCTGGCGCGCGTGGCTTCTGCCGGGCTGTTTCCCACACTGAGCGCAGATCCCAACGCGTCCCGCAATCGCTACTCCGCGGATCGTCCTGAACTCACAACTCCAACCCCGGCGATCACGCAAGGTTTGTATGAGATTCCCTTCGCTCTGAACTACGAAGTTGATCTCTTCGGGAGAGTTCGGAAAAATCTAGAAGCTTCCAATGCTAACCTGCAAGGCACGGCGGCCGATCTGCAAAACGTTCAACTGGTCCTGACCGCCGAACTCGCTGCCGACTACTTCAATTTGCGCGAACTCGACGCCGAAAGTCAGGTAGTGCAGGAGTCAGTGAAGATTCAGCAGCAAGGCATGGCCCTGGTAAATCATCGTCACGAAGGCGGAATTGCCTCAGGACTGGATGTTGCGCAACAGCAAACGCTGCTTGATTCCACAGTCACGCAACTCTATCTCCTGCAGCAGCAGCGCGCGCAATTTGAACATGCCATCGCGGCACTGACGGGAACCCCGGCGTCGTCATTTAACGTTCCGGTCGCACCGTTGCACGCCGTTCCCCCGCCAGTTCCTCTAGGAATGCCGTCAGACCTGGTGGAGCGCCGGCCCGATATAGCCACCGCTGAACGGGCCATGGCCAACGAGAATGCACTGGTGGGAGTTGCCCGGACCGCGTTCTATCCGCAATTCACCATTTCTGGCAGCGGCGGCTTCGAGAGCATTACCCTGGGCTCCTTGATTAGCACACCCAACATATTCTGGTCGCTGGGCGGCGACCTGTTGCAACCCATCTTTAATGGCGGCCGCAATCGCGCCAATCTCGCCGCCACCCAAGCCGCGTATCAGGAATCCGTCGCCAACTACCGCCAGTCTGCGCTCACCGCGTTCCAGCAAGTCGAAGATAGTTTGTCAGGGCTGGATTCGTTGTCGCGCGCCGCCCAGACCCAGAATGCGGCGGTCGCGGACGCGCGCCGGGCGCTCGACATCGCCAATGATCGCTATGTTGGCGGATTAACTACATTCCTCGACGTCATCACCGCGCAATCCGTGCTGCTGACCAACGAGCGCCTCTCGACCCAATTGCTCGGCCAGCAAATGGTCGCCTCGGTCTTGCTGGTCAAAGCCTTGGGCGGAGGCTGGGACTCGTCCGCGATTCAGAACGAGCGGGTCCATCCTACGGCGATCCAGGCCATTCAACCTTAGCCCGCAAGATCACCGCGGATCGGCCTCCGCACTGGGGCCCGCAGCGGCAGAAGGCTGGCCCCTGGCACTGGTTAAGTTGAAGGCAGTGTTCACCAAGCCAACATGAGAGAAAGCCTGCGGAAAATTACCTAACTGACGTTTTCCGACTGGATCATATTCTTCGGACAGCAGACCAACATCGTTCCGGATTTCTAACAAGTGTTCGAACATCCGAACGGCTTCGGCATGGCGCCCCTGCAACTCGTAATTGTCCGCCAACCAGAATGAACAGGCCAGAAACGTTCCTTCCCCATGGGGCAGACCGTCGACCGCTGGATCTTGCGAGTACCTTCCGACAAAACCATTCCGCATGAGATGGGTTTCGATGGCTTTGACCGTGCCCCTTACGCGCGGATCATTCGCTTCAAGAAAGCCGACCAGCGGCATCATCAGGATGCTGGCGTCGAGGTGTTTGGATCCGTAATACTGCACGAACGAGTTCATGCCTGCATCAAAACCCTCCCGGCAAACCTGCTCATGGATGGCATCGCGAAGTTTTTTCCATCGAGCCATATCGATCGTAAACCGGCCCTTTTCTGCCGACCTTGTCAACCGGTCGACGGCTACCCAGGCCATCATTTTAGAGTGGACAAAATGCCGGCGCGGCCCGCGCACCTCCCAAATACCTTCATCGGGCCGCTCCCATCCCGTCTCCAGAAATTCCAGCATCGCCCGGGCTATTTCGTTGCGCGAGTGTTTCGCCGGTCCGAGTCCTGCTTCGCGCGCCTGAAAAAGTGTATTGGCCACCTCGCCAAAAATATCCAGTTGATATTGGGTGTAAGCGGCATTGCCGGTTCGAACCGGGACCGATTTTTCATATCCTTGCAACCACGGCAACTCCAGTTCCGTCAGCCTGCGTTCGCCGCGTAGCCCATAAAGAATGTTCAGTTCCGAAGGGCTCCCAGCCACGGCTCGCAGAAGCCACTCTCGCCAGTCTCGCGCTTCATCTAGATATCCCGCATGCAGCAAAGCTTGCAGCGTCAGTGTTGCATCTCGCACCCAGCAAAAACGATAGTCCCAGTTCCGCACTCCGCCAATCAGTTCGGGCAGAGAAGTTGTTGGCGCCGCTACGATCCCGCCGGTGGGCCGAAAGGTCAGGCCTTTTAGTGTGATCAGCGAGCGCCGCACCGCATCACGCCACTTCCCCTGATAAGTACAGCGATCCGACCATTCTCGCCACCATTTCTCCGTCTTCTGAATTGCCGTGTCGACATTTACCGCCGCAGGTTCCTCCAGATTTGAGGGATACCAGGTCAGATCGAACGAGACCTGTTGCCCTTCCGCCACGGTAAACTCTGCATCCGTCTTCATGTTTTCACCGTGAAGAGGGATATCCGAGCGCAGCCTGATCATGTCTGGACCAGCAATGGCGGAAATTCCACTGTCGGTCTTCCGAACCCAGGGAATCACCGAACCGTAGTCGAATCGAATCACCAACTCCAGCTTCATCCGAATCTGCCCTCTGGCGCCCACCACAACCCGCAGAAGTTCAGGCATTTCTTCGCGAAGGAGCATGCAGTCGATCAGCGTGGCCGATCCGCTTTCGGTCTCAAACTCAGTCTCTAAAATAAGAGAGCCGTCCCGATACCGCCGGCGAATGGCCCGGATCGGTTCCACCGGCGTAATGGACCAATGTCCGTTGTCAGGAGTTCCGAGTAGGGCCGCAAAACAAGCAGGCGAATCGAAGTCCGGAAGGCAAAGCCAGTCAATCGAACCTTGTTTTGAAACGAGCGCAGCAGTGTGGCAGTCGCCAATCATGGCGTAATCTTCGATGGGAATAGACAGGACTTACACTCCGCAAATCGAATTTGAGTTCCCTCGAGCTTGTCTTGGAAGCGTCAACCCGCGTACAGGGCTACACCCTCCCGCAACGATCGCGCGACAAACACTTGACCCACATTTTCTCACAGAAGTTTATACGCCTTGAAAGCAGGTTGGGCGGGGGCTCTGGCATTACGGCGCAGCGTTCGAGCTTTCATGCCGAATTAACAAAGCCAGCCGCGGAAACAGGAAGTGTCCGCCGGCATCGTCAATCACATTGACCTGGCAGGTATAGAAGCCGGGCTTGAGCGAGGTAAGCGGAACGTCTAATTGGAAGACCGCAGCTTTGCGCTCACGCGCATTCAACTCCGTCAACTCGACCAGCGAGCTCTCGTAGGTTTTGGCTTTGCCTTGGAAGAACGCGACGTTAGACAACAGGCGGATGCCAGGCTTCTTCTCAGCCCCGCCTCTTGCAGATTCGGTGACCGCCGGCCGCGCCGGATCATAGACCTCATAGTAAAGAAACAGGTGCTGCGTGGCCGAGAAGACATGCGTGATATTAGGAATGATTTCATTCCCGTCGCGCATCAGCGGATTCAGGTTTGCACCCTTCTTGACCGTTTGAATCTGGCTGGCCATGACCACCGAGCTCATCTTCAGCGGCTGCGTCTTCAAGTCCGGCACGTCGATGTCGGTTTCGAACGATCCCATGCGGCCGGTCTGATTCTCGCGCACCACAAATTTCAGGTGATACTTCCCGCTCAACAGGCTCATCCCGGTGTCGTACTGCACATTCTTCTTTTGCACCTCGGCCGATGTGCTCACAGCGAGTTTCACCGTGTCGCGAATTCTGTTCAGCGGATGGTGTTGGCTGTCGAGCACCATCCCAATCACATCGAGCGTTGCCTTGTCGCGGTCGCTGCTGCGCACGAATGGAATCTGCGATCCCGGCACCACCAGCGACATGGGCACGAAAAACTTGTTACCTTCCAGGCGGAAATAGGCCGCGCCCAGATACAGCGGCAAATCCGTGGCCGGCATCTCGGAGGCAAGTTCCTCTTCCAGTTGCCGCTCTTTGTCGTCCTTCGTGGAGTGCTGATAATCCGCGGGCGCATAATAGCCGCGGCGGTAGTCGATCTTCACTCCCGGAACATTGCTCTTTACGACGATCCGCCGGTACCGCCCGTCGCGCGCGGAGTTCGTGCTGTGGTAGCCCAGCAGGTAGTAAGTCGAGGTATCCTGCTGCACTCCCTTAAAAATCTTGCTGAAGTCGTTGGAATCGAGGAAGGCGCGCCCCCCGGTATCGCTGGCCAGCGTGACCAGCGTTTCCTGCGTCGTGAAATTGGAATTCAACGCATTGATGGTCGACTGTCCGGAATACGCCGAAACTCCGCGCAGGCTGGCGTTCTGCGCTTCCCCGCCCGCGACCAGCGCCTGCAGGCCGCGCATATCCATGGTATAAATCGCAAGATTAGAACGCACTGCGGCATTCACGGCGGCTCGCAGTTCCGATTGATTCTCAATGCCCGTGCGGTCCATGCCGCTGGAAAAATAAATCAGCGATTTCTTCTGCTGCACGTGCGACAGCTTTTCCGCCACCGATCGCAACGCCTCCAGACGCCGGTCGGTGTTGAAGATGTTGTACTCCGTATCGTCGGCGGTGAAGGACTGGCCGGTGTCGGGCGTCCCCTCGGTCGTGCCCGTTGTGCCTTCTTCGAAACCCTGCCCGCTGCCCGAACTGAATTGCGCCAACTGTTTTTTCAGCAAGGCGCGATCGGCGGTGAAGTCCTGATTCACCAGCAGCGAACTTCCCAGCGAAACAATCGACACCAGGTCCGCCGGCGCCATTTGTGTGTCGACATAGTGTTCGGCAGACGTAACCGCGTGGTCGATTTCGTCGGGCTCCATGGCCGAGAGGTCAAAGAACAAAACAATCAGACGCCGATCTTTGAACTGAGCCGCTGTATTTGCCGCGGAAGCGGTCGGATTCGCTGACCCCGGCACTGGCTCCGCCAGCGGCTTCGCCTGGGCGAGATCGGCCGCTGGGACTGCATCCACATTCTCCACATCAAAAGAAACGACCTTCTGCGGCCGGTTGTCCTCAAGAATCGTAAAGTTTTCCGGTTTGAGCCCCTGCACAAAGTTTCCACTCTTGTCGCGCACGGTCACGTTGACCAGCACCAACTCAGATCCGGTGTGAAACACGTAGTCCGATGGCTGCTGCGAGGGCGATGCCGCGCATAGAAGCACGAACGTCACGAACACCGCCACGGCTTTACCGACGAATCTAGTCGGAGTGAAAATCATAACGATTCTTTTCGAGGGCATCCCTCTCACAGCGTTCTTCTAAAAACGAAATCGTGCCGTAAGTGTGAACTGCCGCATGCCACCAACTGCGGCAACCCGGCCAAACGTAGGCGAATTCAAGTTTGTATCAATCGACGAGTAATTCGGGATATTGAAAATGTTGGTGGCCTGAGCGCGGAACTCCAGCACGCGCGCCTCCTTGAACGAAAAGATCTTCGTGAACGCCATATCAAACACTTTCGAGCCCGGACCGATGATGCTATTGCGGCGCGCATTGCCGTATTGTCCGGTCGGCGGCGCAACGAATGCAGCTTTATTGAACCACTCCCCGATCGAAGGATTCGCCAGGCTCACCGGTTGCCCGGGAACCACGTCCGGCCGCAACGTGCCGTTGCTTCCGCGATTCACGTCAGCAATGTTCCCCAGCAGTCGCGGCGTGAACGGCAGACCCGAAGCGATCGTCCAGTCGCCGCTCCATTGCCAGTTGCCGAAAATCGCGCGCAACGGCGCATTTCCGGTGAGCCAGCGTTTGTCGTTTCCAAAGGGGAGTTCCCACAAATAATCCGCGGTGAACTTGTGCGTCTGGTTGAAACTGGAAAGCCCGCGTTCGGCGGATAGATCGAGAGGATTCTGTGCAATGTTGGCCGCGCCCCCGCCCGACGACCCACCACCTCCGCCTGCGCCCGTGCCGCCCGCGCCTAAGCCAGGCGTATTCGAGCCCGAGGTCGCTCCCCCACCGATTGAAGATGCATCGTCGAGCGACTTGGAGAACGTGTAGATGCCGCCAAGCGAGAATCCTGACGACAATCTCTTGCGCAGTCGCACCGATGCCGCGTTGGCCTCCGAATCTGCCACTGAGTTTTCGTAAGTGAAGGCGTCCACGCTGGGAATAAGGATCCCAGTCGCGGTTCGATTCGGTGCTTCCAGAATGTCCAGATCTGTTCCCTTGGTTCCCGTGTAGTCCAGATTCAGCAGCACGGTGGGACGAATCTGCTGTTGAATATCCAGATTGCGAATCTGCACATAACCCAGCCGGTAATTCGGATTCACCGCATAATCGTTGGTGATGCCCGTAACTGCCGGGAATCCGTTTTGCAGCGTCAGATCACCCGGGGTGTTCTGAATGTTGGTCGCCGTGGTCGAGAACGGCGGCTGAAACGCAAGTTGCTGCGCCATGCTCTGATAAGCACCCGTGTTGTAGTTGATGCCGTACCCGCCGCGCACTACAGTTTTAGAAAACGGCTTCCAGGCAAAGCCGATGCGCGGCGCGAAGTTATTGCGATCGGGTCGCACCAGGCTGGCCGGCACCGCTCCGCTGTAGGGCCCCGCTTCCCCCGGCTGAATCGGCGTCACTTCCAGCGGCGGCGTTTGAGTCAGCACTCCCGGAGAAAGGTCGAGGTTCGCAATGCGATTGTTAATTTCCGTTAGGGGCGAGACGTATTCGTAGCGCACCCCGAGATTGAGCGTCAGATTCCCACGCACCTTCCACTCATCCTGCGCAAACAAATCCCAGAAGTTTCCGCGGAAGTGATTGTTCTGTCCAAACTGCTCGGAGGTTTGCTGCGGCAGGCCGAGCAGAAAATCAGCAAAGTCATATCCCGTACCGGCTATGGGATTTCCGCCGCTGTCCAGTTGTGAGGTATTGAGGCCCGTAAACACAAATGACCCGCGCGGATTGCTATCCGTCTCCGTATTCACCTGCACGCGCCGGAAATCTCCACCCCAGCGCCACGTATGCTTACCATGATTCCAGATCACATTGTCCGAGAAAGTGTAAGTCTGGTTTCGCGACAGCTGCGGTGTCGTGTCCTGAAGGCTAGCGAAGTCTGTAAAAGATAGACTCGGCAATCCCCAGTCGAACGGATTCTGCGAAACCCCCGTTATTCCCAGCGCCCCCGTAATGTCGTTGCTGAAAGCGTACAGATTCTGTGTGCGCGTCCGGCTGCGGTTAAAGTCTGCGCGAACAATGTTAGTCAGTTTTCCAATGCTGCGCGTGTACGATACCGGAACGTCAAAACTCAGTACATTGGTATTCCCCCCAACGCTGGGAAAGGGATTGGTCAGGTTGGCGCTCGATCCGTGGTAGTGGAAGCCAATCGACAAATTGTTGCGCGGAGCGCCGCGTCCGCCGCCCCGGCGTCCACGCACCGGCGCTGCCCCGAAGGTGTGATTCAAACGTACGTTCAAATCGTCACTGTCACTGTTTGCGGAAGTCACGTAGTGGAAGTTTTGAAAGCTGCCCGGCAAGTTCGGTAACGGAACGTATTGCAACAATCCTTCCGCCGCCGGGTTGATCAACAGAATTTTGTTGTGAGCCGCGTTTGTCTGTGGACCAAAAAGCTGTACGGGTTGCCCCGCTTCTAGGCCTGAAGTGTATGTGGTCTGGGAAAAGTCACCGTTCCGCTCGGCCTGCGTCGGCACGGTCGAAAACTG
>Ga0182024_10004492_pt1 | contig 32048 bp, 31 predicted proteins | sample P32metaG_FD_120480 | JGI IMG/M metagenome (GOLD analysis project Ga0182024, IMG submission 120480) | Permafrost microbial communities from Stordalen Mire, Sweden - P3-2 metaG (Illumina Assembly) | ecosystem: Environmental > Terrestrial > Soil > Wetlands > Permafrost | place: Sweden: Stordalen...
GGGTTTGTTGTGCTTTCGGTCGCGGTGGGCGTTGCGGCCCTGGTGGGCGTGCGTGGGTTCAGCGACAGCTTTCGCAAAACGTTAGGCGCCGAGGCCCGGTCATTGATGGCAGGGGACTTGAGCGCGCGCATTTTTCATGAGCCGACAGCCGAGGATAAACGCAAGATCGCGGCGATTCTGCAGAAGGATGGCGGCGGGATCAGGTCCACGTGGGTCACTGAGACCATCTCCATGGCTTCAGTGCCGCCGGACCCGGTTCCGCTGCTGGTCTCGCTGAAGGCGGTTGATCCGAATGAGTATCCCTACTACGGGACGGCGGATTTGGAGCCCGCAATGAGCCTGCGTGATGCTCTGCAAGGCGATTCGGCTGTGGTGGCGGAAGAGTTTCTGATCCGATTGAAGGCGCAGGTAGGGCAAACACTTCGGCTGGGTGGCAGAGATTTCCGGATTGTTGCAGTGCTGAAGCAGGAGCCGGACCGCATGACGGCTGGTGCGGGCGTGGGACCGCGGGTAATGATTTCGCAAGCTGCGCTGGCAACTACGGGCCTGATTGCGCCGGGAAGCCGGGCGAGCCAGCGACTGCTGATGAAGCTGCCCGAAGGAAAGACGACTGGCCTGAAGGCGGCGAATGCGGTGGGCGTTGATGCGGTGGCGATGCGCAAGCAGTTGGAGGACGCGCTGCCTGATGCGCAGGTAATGGATTTTCGCGAAGGGAATCCGGCGCTGAGCCAGGGGTTGGATAACTCGACTGCGATTTTGAGCTTGATCTGCCTAGTGGCGATGGTGCTGGGAGCGATTGGCGTGGCAATGGCCATGCATGCGCACCTGGAACAGCGCATGGACATGCTGGCTATTCTGAAGGCCGTGGGCGCGGGGTCGGGGGACTTGCTGCGCATTTTTCTTCTGCAGACGCTAGGGCTGGGGCTGGCTGGAGGTTTGCTGGGAGTGGCCGCCGGTGTGGGCGTAATGGCGGCGCTGCCGGCGGTGTTCGGCAATTTGCTGCCAGTTCATGCGACGCTTGAGTTTCCTTGGAAATCTGTCGCGGCGGGTTTGGGAACAGGGTTGCTGACCACGCTGCTTTTCTGTTTGCCACCACTCCTGGACGTTCGCGGCGTGAGGCCGGTGCTGGTGCTGCGTAGGCTCGTGGAGCCGGGACCTGAAGGCATAGGTGGGTGGTTCGCTCGTTGGTGGGCGCGGCGGTTGCAGATTGGGATTTCCATCGTCGTGGTGGCGGCGCTGGGTGGAATTGCCTGGGCGCTCTCGGACTCGGCGAAGGTGGGTGGATGGTTTGCTTTCCTGTTTGCGGCTGCGCTGCTGGTCTTGCTGGCAATGGCTGCGGTCGCGCTGCGAACGCTGCGTTTTCTGCTGAATCGCGTGCGGCTGCGGCTGCCATCGTTCCTGCGCCATGGGCTGGCGAATCTTTACCGGCCGGGGAACCAGTCGGCCGCGGTGCTGGCGGCGCTGGGGACGGGAGTCATGCTGATTCTGGCGGTGTTCCTGATGCAGGCTGCACTGCTGAGGGATTTGCGCGAGACTGCATCGCCCAAGCTGCCGAATATTTTTCTGATCGATGTGACTACGGAGGAAGTCGCCGGTGTGAAGGATTTCTTTGCGCACCAGGCCGGTGTAATTCAGGCGCTGGACCTGATGCCGGGTGTGACGGGACGGTTCGTTTCACTGAACGGCAAAACTTTGGATCAGATGAAGGAACAGCATTTTCCGCGCCGGATGCTGGAGAATGCGGAGTTGACCTGGGCCGATGCGGCGCCTGCGGGCGACAAGGTTACGCAGGGCAAGTGGTGGACGGACGGCAATGCAGCGGAGCTGGCCGTTGGCACAGGCGTTGCCGAGCGGCTGCACCTGGGCGTGGGCTCGGCTGTCGAGTTGGAGATTGGCGGAAGAGTGCGTGCGCTGAAGGTTTCCGCGATCTATCGCGCGGACGGGCAGCACCTGGCGGGGCGTGTCTCTTTCGTGCTGCCGTCGGGGCAACTGAAAGATCAGACGGCGGAATGGTACGGCGGGGCGCACATCGATCCGAAGCAGGTGGGGGCGATGGAGCGTGCACTGTTCCAGGCCTATCCGACGGTTACGGTGATAAACCTGGCCGATGTGCTGGAGCGCATTGAGAGCGTGGTCAATCAGATCACGTTTGTGGTGCGGTTTCTGGCGGGGTTCTCGATCTTTGCGGGGCTGACGATTTTGGCTTCGAGCATTGCCAGCACGCGGTTCAGGCGCATGCAGGAGGCGGTGGTGCTGAAGACGCTGGGTGCGACGCGCATGAGGATTGTGCGCACCTTCAGCGTGGAGTTCAGTGTGCTGGGTCTGTTGGCGGGGTCGGTGGGCGTGGTGTTTGCCAACATCCTTACGCGAGTGCTGCTGCACAGGCTGGAAGTGGGCTTCCACATTGAGTGGGCTGCGACTCTGATTGCGCTTGTCGGCACTGCGGTGCTGGCGACGGCTACGGGGTGGATTGCGAGTTATCGCATTCTTGGATTGCGGCCGCTGGAAGTGCTGCGGGAAGAGTGAGAAACAGGGGTCAGGGTTCGGGGCTCAGGGTTCAGTTAAAAGCCCCATGCCTGACAACTGTTCTCTGATCCCTGACTTAAAAGTCTTCATTCGCCTCGACCGACGGCAGGATGTCGTCCTGGCGTGCGACCCATACATAAAGGGTGGGCAGAAGAAAGACGCCAATGACCAGGTTGGCGAGAAGGCCGCCTACGATGACGATTGCGAAGGGACGCTGCGAGTCCGACCCTATCGCGTGAGACAGCGCGGCTGGCAACAGACCCAGCGTGGCGACGAGCATGGTCATCATTACTGGGCGCAGGCGCAGCACTGCACCTTCAACGGCAGAGTCGATGATGTGCTCCTTGCTCGACTCCTCCATGCCCTTGCGCCGCGCGCGCAACTGGTTAATAAATTCAATCATGATCACGCCGGTCTCAACCGATACACCGAAGAGGGCCAGAAAGCCCACGGCCGAGGAGACGGAAAAGTTGGTGTGGGTGAGGAACAGGGCAAGCGGGCCTCCAATCGAGGCGACGATAACGGAGCCAAGAATAAGCGCAGCCCACTTGTACGATCGGAACATCGTGTAAAGGATCAGAAAGATAGCCAGCACAGTTACCGGAATCACGATGGCCATGCGCTTGTTGGCGCGCTTCTGGCTCTCATATTCGCCGGCCCACTCCAGATGGTAGCCGGGGGGCAGTTTAACGTTGTGTTCAACGCGTGCAATGGCCTCTTCGACGGTTGAACCCAGGTCTCGGCCACGGACGGAATACTTGATGGCGATGTAGCGCTGACCGGCCTCGCGGTTGATCTGCTCTGCGCCGTCGTCGGTGGAGGCTTTGGTGAGTTGCGCCAGCGAGACTCGCTCTCCGGAGGGCGAGAGCAAGCGAATATTCTCGATGGCTTCGCGAGTGTCGCGATACTGCTGTTGATAGCGCAGCGTCACGTCAAAGCGGGCCTCACCCTGCTGCAGCTGAGTGATGGCATTTGCGCCGACGGCGGTCTGCACTGCGTCCTGAATGTCGGCCACGTTGATGCCCCAGCGCGCAGCGGCGGTCCGGTCGACCTGAAAGTTAAGATTGGGCTGACCAACGATCCGGAAAATTCCCAGGTCTTCGATGCCCTTTACCGTTTGCATTTGGGCCTGAATATCTTCGGCTCTGTGCTCCAGGGTGCGGAGGTCGTCGCCAAACAGCTTGACGGCCAACTCGCCTTTAACTCCGGAGACAGCTTCTTCCATGTTGTCGGAGATGGGCTGCGAGTAGTTCCAGATGACGCCGGGAAACTTCGACAATTCTTTGTCGATAGCGGCGATCAGTTCTTCCTTGTTGCGATGGAAGAGCGGGCGCCAATCCTCTTTTCGCTTGAGGTCGACGAAGTACTCGGTGTTGAAAAACCCGGCAGTGTCGGTGCCGTCGTCGGGGCGACCGGTCTGGCTTACGACCTGTGTGACTTCGGGGAACGAGGCCATGACGACGCGAGCCTTGTTCGTGAATTCGATGCTGGCGGTGGGGCCCTCGCTGGGAGGAAGCGTTCCGCGAACCCAGATTGAGCCTTCATCAAGATGGGGCAGAAACTCCGAGCCGATGGGACCTCCGACAGTGAGATAGACAGCAATGGCAAACAAAACCGCGGAGATGGCAAAGGTGACGTTGCGGTGAACAATGGCTGCGCGAACAGCGGTGCGATAACGGCGAGTAAGCCAATGCATGAGGGGGTTCTGCCATTCTTTGGCTCCTTTGCGGAATAGCAGGCTGGCCATTACCGGAGCAACAGCGATGGCGAAAACCACCGCGCCCAGCAGCGCAAAGCAGACAGTCCATGCCATGGGCTTGAAGAGACGGCCCTCGACGGCTTGCAAGGTAAAGATGGGCAAATAAGAGGTGATGATGATGCCGCGGGCGAAGAAGACTGGCCGCAGCACTTCGTGGGCGGCGTCCCGGATCTTTTGCGCAGAGGTGCGGGTATCGTCCCTCGAGGCGAGGTGGCGGACCATGTTTTCGATCATGATCACGGAACCATCGACCACCATGCCGAAGTCCAATGCGCCGAGCGAAAGCAAGTTTGCGGGAATATGGCTCAGGTTGAGGCAGATGGACGCAAACATGAGCGCGAAAGGAATGGTGAGGGCAACGATGATGGCGCCACGGACATTGCCTAGAAAGATGAAGAGAATGATCGTGACCAGGATCATGCCCTCGGTCAGGTTGTGCTCGACGGTCTCAACGGTGTAGGAAACCAGGGCGGAGCGGTCAAGGAAGGGAACAATTTTTACTCCCTTGGGCAAGATGCTGGTATTGAGTTTTGTAACTTCGTCGTGGATGCCTTGCAGAACGGGGTCGGAGTCGTCTCCTTTTTGCAGCAGAACAATACCTTCCACGGTGTCGGGGTTATCGACGATTGTGCCGTCGGGGCGATGGGTGGCGCGGCCAATCTGACCGAGACGGATCTTGGGCCCTTGCGAAACTGTGGCGATGTCCTTGATCTTGATGGACGCGCCGTTTTGGGTTTTGACAACGGTATTCTCAATGTCTTGAATGCTGGTGAATAGGCCCATCGACTGGACGTTGATCTGCTGCGGCCCCTGCTCGATGAAGCTTCCTCCGCCGTTGGTATTGTTGGCGGCGATTTGCTGCTCAACCTGGCCTATCGACAATCCATAAGAGACCAGCTTGTCGGGGTCGAGCTTTACCTGGTATTCCTTCGTCGGGCCGCCGAAGCTAGCCACGTCCACCACGCCCTGGACGCCCTTGAATGATTTTTCGAGGAACCAATCTTCAATGGATTTCTTCTCCATCACATCATAGGAGGGATTGGTGCTCTCGATGGTGTACCAATAGATCTGGCCTACTGGGCTCCAGTCTGTGCCCATCTGCGGGGTGAGATTGGCGGGCAAGCTGACCATGCTGAGCCGCTCCAACACGTGCTCGCGGTTGACGTCGCTGGTGGAATCGTCATCGAAGATCAACATCAGGCTGGACAAGCCGGCCAGCGTGGTGGAGCGCAGATGGGTGAGGTGGGGAATGCCGGCCATCTGGATCTCAACTGGGACAGTGACTTGGCGTTCAATCTCTTCAGCCGAGCGCCCTGGCCACTGTGTAATGACCTGCACGTAGTTGTTGGCTACGTCGGGATAGGCTTCAATCGGTAGCGCTCGGAAAGAAAGAACACCCCAGGCAGTAATAACCACCACGCCGCCGAGGATCAGCCAGCGGTTCTTGAGCGCGAAATCGACGAGCGCACGAATCATCTATTGATTCCCCGCGGTTTCAAGCAAGAGGGCGTTGGTGACTACCTGCTGGCCGGGATCAAGCCCGGAGAGAATCTCCTGGCGATTGCCGTCGATCATCTTGCCGGCATGGACTTCAGTGCGCTTGAACTGATTGCCACCCGCCGGAAGATATACCCAGTCGCGATCATGCAGGTGGAGGATCGCATCGGCCGGCACGACTGCGTGGGTCTCTTTTTTCAGGCTGGTGAAGGTTGCAGTTCCGAACATGCCCAACTTGAGGAAGCCAGGATTGGCGACCTCGATGCGCACCTTCGCAGTCCTAAGGGATGGGTCGAGCACCGGGCCGATGTCGCTGATGTGTCCTTTGAGCGGACGGTCAGGATAAGCATTCAACTTGAAGTGTGCTTCTTGACCAAGTTTCAACTTAGGAATGTCATTTTCGTACACATCGCAAAGGATCCAGACGGTAGACAGGTCGGCAATGGTGAAAGCCGTGGCCGACCCTGAGAGGGTGACGCCCGCAGCTGCCGCATTGGCTACATTCTGGCCAATGATGACGCCGGAGATCGGTGCAAGAACGTCCACGACGTTATTGGGATGACCCTGGTCCACGCCCAGAACCTTCAACTGTTCTTCCGCGGCTGTGAGATCGGCTTTAGCGTTTTTTTCCGCATCCTCAGCTTGCTCGACCATGGCTTGTGAGATGGCGCCATGCTTCAGCAAATCATCCGCTCGCATGAACGCCTTGTTGGCCAGTTGCTCGTCGTTCACAGCTTTCAGATAGGCGTTGAACGCGACAGAAACGTCCCCGCTTTGCACCCTGAAGAGCAACTGGCCTTTCTTCACGTTGTCATCGAGGCGTGTCTTGATGTCGACCACGCGGCCATTGGCCAGGGAGATGACGGGGACCTCCCGTGAGATGTCGGGAAAAACCGTGCCGGTGGCTGTTAACTCCGAAGCTGAGTCGATTTGGCCGACAGGGGCGAGAGGAAACTTTGCCACGTCCTTGCTGTCGATAGTGATCAGGTTCATGTCCGCAACCTGAATCACCTGCGCAGGCGGCGGTGCGCCATCGCCCTTGTCGCCGGCGCTCTTGCAGCCGGAAAGAGAAAGGCACAGCGACGCAGCCAGACTCAAAGCGAGCGAAGTTCTGGGAATCTGTTTGAGGAATGATGAGCGAATCATTGGATTACCTCGCGTCCCACAGCAAGATTCAGTTGGCCGGCGGCGGTCAGATATGTGCCGATCAGCTGCAGGTACGCCAATTGCACGGTGCGAAATTCGCCTTGCGCGTTGAGAAGATCCATCAGCGAGGCGCCGCCGTGCTGGTAGGCGTAGGTTACAGTGTCCCGGACGCGCGTGGCCTGGTCGTTGTATTTTGCCTTGTAGGGTTTGAGCAGCGCAATGTCGCTGTCGACTTCTGCATAGGCCGAATCTACGTCGCTGAAGACTTGGGCGCGCGCCGCGTCCGTCAACTGCTGCTCTCGTCCGATGTCGATCTGGGTGCGCTTTTTCTCGCCCTGATTATGGTCGAAGATGCGCAATGGAATGCTGACGCTAAGGCCGAGAGTCTGTATGCCATTCGGGTTATTGTTCGATGAGTTGTACGTGTACCACGCGCCGAAAGTCGGATCGGTGGACCCATTGGCCTCGGCGAGTTTGTGATTGGTGTCGGCCTGTTCGAGAGACTGGATGGCTGCACGCAGGTCAGGCCGCTCGTCAAGGGCAATCTTGCGAAAGTCCTCCAGAGGGTTCAGACTGTCGGCGAAGTCGAAAGGGCCGTCCACATCGAACTGTTCAACCGGGGTACGGTCATTCAAAAGCTGCAAGAGCTGAATCTTCGATGTGCGCAGATTAACCAGCGCTGTTTGAATCTCGGACTCGTATTGCACGCGCAGCAACTCGATACGATCCAGATCGATCTGGGCGATGTCGCCGTCGTTGAACCGGTCACGGCTGATTTGAATGAGATGGTCGTAATACTCCAGGTCCTCCCTGGCCAATTTGACCACGGTCTTGGCCTGCAAGGTTTGGACAAAGGCCGACCGCAGGGTGAAGATCAGCGTCCGGTCCAGATTGGCGTGCTGCGATTGAGCAATCTGAGTGCCTTCTTGAGCACTCTTGAGCCGGAGTTCGCGCTTGTGATCGCGCTCATGCAGGTAGCTGACATTGGGCTGGTAATCCGTGCCGGCAAGCGGCCGCCAGTGCCCGTTGAAAGGGGCAATCTGTGTGCCGTCGGTGGAGAAGGTGAATTGCGGATTGGGGCGGAGAAAAGCGGTGATTTCCTGAGCCTTCATCTCGTCGACATTGAGGGCATCCGCCTGCAGAGTGGGGTTGGCAGCTTCGAACTTTGCCTTGACCTGATCCCAGGTGAAGGGTTGCTGTGCCCAGATCAAGTTGGGCGATAGCACGAGCGCCACGGCAACTGCCGTGGCAGTCAGGGAAGGGTAGATGCGCTTCATACACAGCCTATACGCCATGGTCTGCACGGCGGACACAGGAAAAAAGGGGCCAAGATTAAGGGGGGACGAACGAGAATTCAAGCGGCAGGCGGGGGCCGGTTTTGGACAGAAACAAGGGCAGGATGGTCGAGAGTCGGCGCGGCAAGATGGCTTGGCGCCGCGATGCGCCGTATTCCAATCGAACGCTCGGCAATGGCTGCAAGCGGCAAGCCAGCAACTGCGGGGAAAATGGAATGAGGAGTTGAACACGCGTGGTCTCGCCGCAAACACGTGTCGGTTTCGGCGGGATTCAGGGCCGCCTGCAGGTCGTCGGTGACGGAAATGACGGGGAAGAGGATCAGAATGAGCAGAGCCAGGGCCACGAATTGCATCCGCGGGCTCGCCCCAGAACGCGGAGCCAATCGCAACCAGAGAAAGAATATCAGGGCGGCAAGCAGAACCCACGCGAGATTGAGGCACAACTCCATTCTCAGAGGTGATTCTACAACAGGGCTTGATGTCAGTGAGAAATGTATTCCAGGATCTGGATTCCAAGATAGTCAAAGCAATCTCGATGTTTCGCCTATAAAGTATTGAGTAGGGTATACTTAGAGGTTTAATTGCCAGGCGGGTCGGGGTCGACGCTTGGCAGTCGTAGCTAGCAATTGCAGCGTCCGCGGGCGGCGTTTGACCATGAGGCCGAATCACTTTATCATGAACGAGTTGGCTTTCTGTGCTTGACGTCCGCGAGCTGCTTACGCCAATGCGGCTGTGAGACGAGTCAAGCCGAGTTTTTATTGCCCCCTCGTTCAATGGTAGGACAGCTGCCTCTGGAGCAGCCTATCGGGGTTCGAATCCCTGGGGGGCAGCCAATAAAATCAATAACTTAGCAGAGTTCACCAACCCCCAAATCAACCATGTGTATCTAAATTTGCTCAGTTGATGCGGCGGGTCGGTATCCCGAAACCTTGAATGGCCTTCAAAGGCTATTTGCTGGGCATTGTTGGACCTGTATTGAGCTGGGCTTGAAAACGCTATGATGATCCGATGCCAAACTGCTCTCCAGTGCGCCCACCATTCAATGTGAAACGAGCTAGCGTCCATGAATTGGGACACGCTGTGATTGCTCTGCACTTCGGCATTGATGTATTTGCAATTGAGGTAATCAATGGGAAGTCGCAGGTGTCGATTTTGCAAAACGACTACAACAGAATGACCTCGCAGGAGCGCTTTATAATTCTAGCTGGCGGAGTTGCCGGGGAGTGTTGTTTTTTCAAAAACCACGATTTGGACGGAAAACGAGACGACGAAATCAAGCTTGAGAAGGCGGGAGGCGGTTCAATAGAAGACTATTTAAGCGATGCAATGGCTATTCTTTCCGCAAACGATGGTCGATTCAATCGACTCAACAAAGAGTTGGTCCGCAAATGGGAGACTGCAAAATTAGAAGCATTTTTCGACGCTGGACCTGAAAACTATGTGCTTCTGTCGAAATCCGAAATCGACCTGATTTAGCGGGCATTTCTGTTCAACGCGAATCAATCTTTCCAGAACTTCAACCGCTGCATTGCGGTCTTCGGTACTGAGCGATTAGCAGCCGCAACAATAGCATCCTTAATTCGAACGTACTCCCGATCAAAGATACTGTAATTGGAGTAGGGCACATTTGTTAGTAGTGGGTCGTTGTAACAAAAATCTTTCATTGCTTTGCGCCAAGATTCTCGAAGGGAATCGAGTGGGAGATCGTTCGCAATGAAAAGTCTGTCACTGAAGAGTCGAGATGATTCATCTTGTATAAGGAATATTGAAGCGTGTCGTTCCTTATTGTCTGCGCTCGGATAATTCGCCCAACCCGACGATAGACTTCTTGTGTTGATATGCGCTTGCGAAAGCGCCGACAACAGTTCTCGGAATTCCTGTTTCTTTGAATCAAGAATCCACTTCTCACGTTCTCTCGATTGAGTCAGCAAATGAACGCCAAATGCGCCGATGAAGCCCGAAACAATCGGACTCCACCAAATTGCGGTGTCCCGCACAATAGACCAGATGTCTTTGCCTTCAACCATATTCACTGACCCCCCCTATCCATGTTATCGAAAACGCTAACCGCCTTTCGCATCGCTTGTGCCCGAACGTGTGAATACTTTGCAATCATTTTTGGACTCATCCAACCGGCGATTGCCTGAAGTGTTTGATCCGTTGTTCCAGCCGCCGCAATCCTCGATACCGAACTGTGCCGTAGATCGTGCCCGTGTTGGGGAACGTCTTGTATTGAGCAACTTTGCTTTCCTTCGGACTTTTGCCTTTCTCTCCAATGAGTCCGTAATTCTCTCTTGGGAAAACCGCATCTGTAGGGGATGCGTTTGGAAACTGTGAGCGCCATTCCTTGAGAACGTTTAGCGCCATTTGAGACAACGGAACTATGCGGCCTTCGCCGCCCCGCGTCTTCGATTTGCCTACAGTAATTGTGCCGTCTGCTAGGTCCACTTGACTCCAGCGGAGCAAACGCAATTCCTCGTTTCTAACGGCAGTATGAAGGGACACCAGGACCGCTGTATACAATCCCCGGCTGGAACTCGCTTTGCAAGCTGCAAGCAACGCTTGTTCCTCTTCATCGCTCAATTCGCGCCCTGCGTTTTCGTTTTCTTCCAGGATTGAGACTTTCGCATTTTCTTGCATGTCCCTCCAACGTCTCTGCCCCATAGTCAATCTAATTAAACTCACTTCGATATTAATGGTCCTGTTGCTGGCACCTTCGTTTTGCCGTTTGGTTTGGTACGCTCCAATCAACTCCGGGGAAATGTTGAACAACATTGTTTCCACGAAATAAGGCTTCAAATGACTCCGAAATGAGTTCGCGTGAACCTTTGCAGTATGTGCAGTACATGAGTCGAGATTTCACTGCGGAGGGCGCAGCGTCAACTCACAAGTGGCTTGCCAGGTTTTTCGGCCAAAAGCGAGATGCAGAGGCATTTTTGGGTGGTGAGTTGGTTCGGGTACTCCATTGTGCGATGCAAACTGTTGAATGGTTGATCTTTCACCTTGATCAGGCTGCGCAATCGACTCAGGCAGGGCGGAGTGCATCTCTTCGCAGTGAATATACGGAATAGGACGCGGGTTGGTATCCCATTCGGCCACGGGCGCTAAGCCCGGGAATCAGGAACACGGCAATTTGGCCCTCCGTGGTTCCCGGTGAGCGGATTATCGCCGCGTATCAAACCCATTGGTTCCCGCGGGTGTGGGAAAACCAGCGGCTTCCAAGAACGTCCACCCAGTCGAAGTCAGCCATCTACACGGGGAGGAGGAATACCGGACCGGTTTGCTGGCCGTTGCATGCTCACTCCGGTTTTTGAGCGGCGCGAAGTCCCGCAAGGACATCGGCGTTTTGAGATAGTTCTTGAGCAATTTGCAAACCATCTCGAATCCCCAAAGGGCCACCACTTGCATGCTTACATTTGGTGAATTCAATTATAGGCGCGAAGGACGCTCTCATTCGCAACCTTTCATGGAACCACTCAACGGTCTTCTCTGCGACCACCCAACTTGGCATTGTCGCGTTGAAAATCGTGAGATCAACAAAGAACTTGGCCCCGTGTAGACCACTCCTTGTTCCGCTGGACTCGGCCACAAACGCCTTCGAGAAGGCGAAATTAGCCTGAAGCTGAGGGATGATGTCAAACGATTGACGGATTTGTGACGCTTCTCGCATGGCCTGTTCAGCCCTAATCTCACCATTCTGATAGCGCTCCATCAGCGATTTGAAATGGCTTGCCGATGCATCATGGCCCGCCCTTCTCCCGCGCATGCGAAATCCAACCGCCAGCACCGCGCGAGCTCCAGGAAAACCATGTCCGTTCTCATCCTCTTTGATATGGTGGAATAGCTTCCACGCTCGCATCAAAAAATCATGTGTAGGCCCTCGGCTCCGTAAAGATAAGTCGCGGTATCCAACGGCACCGTCGTTCAATACCAGCGTGGGGAACAATTTGAAACTGTGAGATGCAACAATCTGATGAAATCTTCGCAGGCGCTTCATCGCTTCGGAGGCTTTGCCGTGCAGCGGATTGAAATCTGCTTCCGCAATCATTGCGCCATAGCCAAGAAGATCTATCCAGCACACGATGGCAACTTGAAAGCGCATCGGTATATTTCAGTGGATGGAAACGACGCCAACGGCACATTCCGGAAGGCTGGCCCGCTTGCCAGCGTTTAGGATTAAAGTTCGCCCCGGAGGGTGTCGGAGCCAATGCCAACAGTGTACGACTATAACAAGTTTCAACGATATCTCTTCGAGCTTGAATCGGCGCTGTCCCTCATCGGCATCAGGGACTGCCAGGACCTGCAGGATCACGCTCAGCTCCGCGCGGTGATCTATGCACTCTCCGAGCGACCTCGCTCTTCCGCGCCACCCTTTCGTCGCTGGAGGCTGGCTTGATGGACGCCAGCGGCGTGATGCGTCGGGCCAATTGGGAGGCGTGGATGCTTGGGTATGAATTCCGTCTGGAAGGGGCGGCCCGACATGCCAAACTCTGGAATCAAAAGAAGCACAAGCACGGGATTCCCGAGATTTCCCGTGTGAGGTCGTACGAGGAGGAGCACGGAATAAAGGCCTCCACATATGGCGCTACCTATGGAGGTTTAAGCGAGGTTTCGCAGCCCACAAAATCCGCCGCCGAAAACTCGGTTGTGACCGTCAACGCCATTCATGGCGACAAGAGCGGGCGTATCGAGCATGCGCGCGAGACAATCACCCACGGCCATGCGCTGTCGATGATGTATCTCCTGATATGGACTGTCTTTTCCGAGTGGCCCGGCATGATCAGCCTCGGGATCAGACCCGATGACGTGCCGCAATGGGCTGCCTTCTACGCCGAATACGACCGCCAGAATCCCGACGCGATCACTGAATGAGCGGGGGCTACCACGACGACACAACTCATCTCGGCCTGGCGAAGTAAACGCCCGCCGGCCGCAAGGCGGGAAAAACCGCTCGCGCCGATTGCAACATCCTTTCCATGCCGAGATTGGGCGGACTGCATCATCGCTACGATCTGGCCGCCTGAGCCAGTTTGCCTTCCAATGTTCAACGAAGATGAGGAAAGCCGCCCGGAGAGGTGCGGCCGCCACCGGGCGCGATGCGTTTCGTCCTGTTCTCGTTGTGCTCTGCGGTCACCGGGCAACTCCTCGCCAGCCGAAAACAATCGCTGAAACGCGCTCTGAATTCTGGACCGGGGTCCATTTTGCCTCTGGATGGAATTTTGGCGAGGGACAGGTTAATCTCTGGAGATGAAATGGAGATTCGAACTGGCGAAACCCAAGAAGTCTTGTCAGCCTGACCAGCCCACAACTTTGCACACTTTCGCTTCTCAGGCAAAGTCCTGTAGATTCCCGTCTTGACAGACTATCACTCACAAGATAGGTTCGTTCACAGATAAGAACAGGTTCTACCAGGAAGAACAGCGTGCCCGATGCCTCAAGGAATCCGCAGTGAAAGGGAACTCGAAGATCGCCTGACAGCTCCCTCCGAACGGGATATTGAAGCGGCCTCTCGGCTCGAGGGTGACGTGATTCTTCTCGGCGCAGGCGGCAAGATCGGTCCCACCTTGGCCACGCGCATGGCGCGGGCTATTGAGGCCGCGGGACTAAGACACCGAGTGATCGCAGTTGTGCGCAAAAACAGGGCTGGCCTCTTCGCAGAATCTTCTGATCGAATCGAGATTGTTGAAGCGGACCTTCTCGATCCGACTAGCTTCGATGCTTTGCCCGATGCGCCCAACGTGGTGTTCATGGTTGGCCGGAAATTTGGATCGGAACAGGATCTGCCTTCCACTTGGGTCACCAACGCCTGGATCGCGGGGTTGGCAGCCCGCCGGTTCCAAAACTCCCGGGTTGTTGTTTTCTCCACCGGGAATGTATACCCGTTTGTCTCTGCCGACGGCCCGGGCGCTAACGAGCAAACACCGATCGCGCCGACGGGGGAGTATGCTCAATCGGCTCTGGCAAGAGAACGGATTTTCGAATATTTCTCGAGTGCCCATGGAACTCGCGTTCTGCTGTTCCGCCTTAACTATGCTGTCGATCTCCGCTATGGAGTTCTGCTCGACATCTGCGAGAAAGTTGTCTCCGGAGAGCCGATCGACCTAACTACGGGTTTCGTGAATGTCATTTGGCAAGGCGATTGCAACTCCTATTGCCTGCGCTCGTTCGCTCTCTGCGATTCGCCCGCCGGCATTCTCAATGTAACCGGCAGGAAAGTTTCTGTTCGCGATGTCGCACTCAAATTCGGGCGCCGCTTTGGCAAGACGCCGAATTTCCTGGGGACTGAATCGGCCAGCGCTTTACTCAGCGACGCGTCCCGATGCACAAAGTTGCTGGGGCCGGCGCTTGTCGATGAGCAGCAGTTGACCGAGATGACGGCCAACTGGTTCAGTGCTGGAGGCGTGACTCTGGGAAAGCGAACCAAGTTTGAGAGGCGAGACGGCAATTTCTGAGGCTCCGACTTGTCTACGAGGAGATTGATGTAAAAGATACCGAGGTTATTCTGCATGCCTGAAAACAGCGATGCATCGCCGATTGGAACAAAATCGCACACTTCTTTCTCGACTGAGGTTATCTCGCGCCGGGAGCTGTCGACAAGACTTCTTGGATTGACTGCCGCATTCTCCTTGGCCGGATCGCACCCCGCCTGGGGCAGTCTGCTTGCATCCACCGGCTCCGATGTGGCTGATGCGAATTGGAAGCCTCTGTTTTTGAGGGCGAACTACGAAGCAGTGCAATCGCTGGCGGAGGCGATTATTCCTGGATCCACGAACGCTCTCGTTGCCCCCTTTATCGATTTATTGCTAAGCGTGGACAATCCGGCGCGTCAGAACAGGTTTCTTGAGGCACTTTCTGCCATCCAGACGGAGTCAAACCGGCGGTTCGATACTCCTTTTCAGAAGCTTTCTCCAACGCAAAGCGATTCTCTGTTGGCGATGGTTTCCACTGCGCCGGAAGGCAGCTCCCTCCTATCGTCATTTGAAGAGCTGAGACGGTGGATTGCCGACGCCTACTACTCCTCTGAACCAGGAATGATGGAGCTTGGCTGGACGCACAATATGTTTTTCAGGAGTCTTCCCAGTTGCACGCTTCCGGAAGCTAATCTATGACCTCGATGGAGAGCTCATTTTGAATCTTTCTACGAATCAGGCTCAGCAAACCTACGATGTTCTGATCGTAGGTTCTGGTGCTTCCGGCGGATGGGCCGCCAAACGGCTTTCCGAGGCGGGACTAAAAGTAGCCATCCTGGAAGCGGGACGGCCGCAGTCCTCGGCCAATTTTTCTGAACATACCCCCAAGTTCAAGCTGAAATACCGCAACATGGCTCCGGAAATTTTTAGCAAGTCGCGTCCCATCCAATCCAAGGTCTACGCGTTCAGCGAGTATACCGCCAACTGGTACTGCGACGACAGCGAAGAGCCTTATACGACTGCTCCGGGCAAGCCCTACAATTGGCTCGGCCGAACACGCGTGGTGGGTGGCCGTATGAACATTTGGGGCCGCATATGCATTCGCTATAGCGACTGGGAAATGGAGGCCCCGTCGCGCGATGGTTATGGCGAACCCTGGCCGCTCGAATACAAGGATCTTGCACCGTATTACGACCTGGTCGAGCGATATATCGGGGTCAACGGCATGGCCGAGGGCTTGGAAGAACGTCCAGACGGGGTATATCAGCCGCCGTTTCCATTGACCTGCCTGGAAACCCATTTCCGCAACCGGGTTAAACAGAAGTTCGGACGGACCACTACTCTCCAGCCTACCGCTGTCCTCACCCAGAGCCTAAACGGCCGGGGTGCCTGTCACTATTGCGGCCCTTGCGAACGCGGATGCATGACGCGGTCCTACTTCAACCCCGTGTTTACCACTGTCGCCGACGCCGTGCTTTCGGGCAATTGTACGTTGACCACGAATGCCATGGCGTACCAGGTCCTGATGGATCCAGATCGAAATCGCGCGCGCGGCGTTTCATACATTGACCGGAACACAAAAGAGACGAGAGAGATCAACGGGCGCGTCGTGATCCTCTGTGCGCAGACGCAAGAGTCGGTTCGCATATTATTGAATTCAGCTACACCTCAGCATCCAGGCGGCCTTGCCAACGCCAGCGGAGTGCTGGGGCATTACTTTACCAACCATATCGCGAACTCGGGTGCTTCCGGTGAATTTCCAGAGTTTGGTGCGAAGCCATCTCTCGGAGGCCCGGTGAGGCCCGCGGGAGTCTACATCGTTCCCTTTCGCAACATCAAGGGACAAGCGCCGAGAAAAGATTTTCTGCGTACCTATGGCTACGAAGGATACGCCTCCGTTGATTTCAACTGGAGTGCCCACGGTTACAGCGAAGCTTACAAGAAAGCGCTGCACACCCCCCAGGTCGCCTTCAGCATTGGCGGTTGGGGCGAAACCTTGCCGCGCTTCGATAACTTCGTCGAGATCGACAGTACGGTGAAAGATGCGTACGGAATTCCGGTGATCAAGATTCACATGTCGGATGGCGAGAACGAAGACGCTATGTCGATAGACGTAGTGGAATCGGCGGCCGAGATGCTGGATGCGGCTGGGGCTAAGAATATTCGCCTGCATCCTAAGCCGGCTATACCCTATCGGCCTAACCACGAGGCAGGCATGGCGCGCATGGGCAGCGATCCAAAGAAGTCAATATTGAATCAGTATCAACAAGCGCATGAAATTCAGAATCTGTTTGTAATGGATGCATCCGGCTTCCCAACTAATCCTAGCCCGAATCCTGCATTGACGATCATGGCCGTCTGTGTTCGCTCCTGTGATTATCTGATGGAAGAGTTGAAGCGAGGCGAGATCTGAAACTCATGGAAAGCAGCTGCCGGCTATTCGAGGTTAACCAAAGCTATGTCAGACAGAGTTGAGGACCGATGTCATAGCGGCACTTGTGAAGCGTCCGCAGGAGGCTGGCAAAATGAACAAATATCGTGAACCACTGCAAAAATCAAGCGACCTACGATACAAATTCAGGAACTTTCAGGCTGCAGCCCTATTGCCGGGCGTATTGCTGCTTGCATCGAGTGCCGTTTTTGTTTGGACGGCGCCTTCCTACGGCGACAGCAAAAGTTTGTCCATTCACGATACCTTCGGCTCGGGCAATTTGGCAGCATGGGAAATGCCGTTCCCTGATGACTGGGAAGTTCTCCGGGAGGGTAGCCTGCCCTATCTCCATATGAAGCGTTCCAGGCCGCCTGCCGAACCTAGACACCCAGTCCAGTTTGCACTCTTGAAAGGTCTCAATGCAGGCAACTTCGATCTCAACGTGAAGGTGCGCCGCGCCGGCGGCTCCATGATTGTGGTTTTCGACTATGTGGATGCACTTCACTTCTATTACGTTCACCTCTCTGAGAATCCCGGAACTCAAATAGCTGTGCATAACGGGATATTCATTGTGGATGGTGGACCACGCAGGCGCATCGCCGGCTTGGATGCTTCCGCGGCGCTACCCGACCAATTGTGGCACGATGTGCGGATCGTGCGCGATGTCCGCTCCGGTTCCATCCAGGTCTTCTTGGACCAGCAAACGAGCCCGCGATTTTCAATCATCGATCATACCTTTGCGCGGGGAGGGATTGGACTCGGCTCCTTTGATGAATCCGGAGATTTTGCTCAGTTCCAGTTAGACTCGGATGATGCGCTGCGTACCGGCGGAAAGGGGTGATGTTTGGTTGGAATTACTGACACACTCGATCCGGTTACGTTGGATGCCGCCTGGATTCCACGTGCTCTGCTCCTTTCTCAAGAGGCTGGCTGGAACCAAACGGCGGCGGACTGGGCAGTGTTTTTCGGGCACGGCACGGTGCTCGGATTTCCGATTGGCGACGGCTTGGCGGCAACTGCTACGGCCCTTCCCTATGGGGATATCTTCGGATGGGTTTCGATGGTGCTGGTTGCCGCCCGATGGCGGAGGCAAGGCCTGGCTACCCGGCTCGTTGCCGCCTGTACATCGCTGTTGCGCGATGCGGGAAAGGCGGCGCTCCTGGACGCCGCGCCGGCGGCAGTCGCCATTTATGCTGCACTCGGCTTTGTGCCACTGGGTTCGATGGAGAGATGGCAGGGCCCAGGCGGCGGGGAGAGGGCAATCGGCGCTCCTGTAAATCTGACACTCGACCAATTCGCATTTGGGGCTGACCGACGCTTTCTACTGGAGAACTTCCTGGCCCGGCCATCCAGCGTTGCCTTCCCGTCTTCGCACGGCTTCGCGATCATGCGCCAGGGCTCGTCGGCCTTCCAGGTGGGACCGATCGTCGCCGAACCGGCGGAAGCGCAGGCGCTGGTGACCGAGGCCATCAACGCAGCTAAGGGTCAGGTCTACGTCGACGTGCTGGATGCAGGAAGGGTACTTATTCCAACATTAGCTGCCTATAACTTCCGCCAGCAGAGGTCCTTCACGCGCATGGCGCTGGGTCTGGCTGAATTGCCTGGCCATCCTGCGCAGTTGATGGCTGCGGCCGGGCCGGAATTCGGCTGAGTTAAAGAGAGTCGAAGAAAAGAAAGAGAAATATAGATGGCTGCAAGAAATCAAGTTGACCTGGTGCTCAAGACATTGTCGGTGCTGGAAGCACTCGCCGTTAGTGAATACGGAAAGCCGCTCAAAGAGATTGCCCGGGAAGTCGGGCTGGTGAAGAGTTCCGCATTCAGAATTCTCTTCACCCTGAAGGAAGCCGGATATGTGGAACAACTGGAAACGAATGGCGTCTATCGCCTGACGCTCAAAAGCGCAGCTTTATCCCGGCGCAACACAAAGCGTTTGGGACTGGCAACCATTGCGCGGCCCCACCTCGATTCACTTCGCAATCAAATGGACGAGTCCGTGGCACTGGCCGAACACCTCGCTAATTCCGTCATCCTGATCAATGTCCTCGATACATCGCATCCTCTCCGCCTGTCCCTTCATATCGGCGATGACTGTCCCATCCACGCAACAGCGCACGGCAAGGCGGTGGCGGCATTTCTTTCCGCAAAGGATATCGAGTCGTTCTTGGAAAGCTCCAAGTTTACCCAGTTCACGGAACACACACTTACCGGGAGGCTCGACCTGGAGTTGGAACTGGAGCGCACCCGCAAGGCTGGCTATTCTATCAACGATGAGGAGACTGTGACAGGAGCCTTTATAGTTGGCACCCCCATCTTCGACTCCCAGTCGTCCGTATGCGGCTCTGCCAGCGTGAACACTCCAACCGCGCGCTGCTCAGTTGCGCAGAAGAAACATTTGATCGCGTCAATCATCGAGACGGGCAAGCGAATTTCGGCCGACTTGGCCGCGGTCGGCTTTGTCCACTAACTCTCGATGTTAGACATCCTTCGCAGGAGCTAAAAGTTCAACCACCGATCGAGATTTTCCTGAACGAACTGGTCGTCGGTAAGATGGGGATATGCCGCGGTTACGCGATCGATTTCTTCGGCCTGCCCCGGCGATAGATCTTCGGCCGGATCCAGACACCACCTTCCAGCCAGCAACCCCTGTCTGCGAAGAACCTCGTTGATCCCCGCGATGCATCCGTGGAAGCCGTGCTTGACATCGAATAGCGCCGCATTCATGTCGGTGACCTCTGCATTTCGCAGGAACCATTTCGAATCAATAGGTTCCCGCGATAGCGTCACCTTGCGGAGCTCCCGATGGAGTCCGACGGCGCGAGAGGTCCACACGGCCCAATGTCCCAGCAGGCCGCCGGCGAAATGAAGTGTCTGCCCACCGAACTGGAACTGTGAAAGGAGATCCAGAACGATGTGGTCATCGTTGCCGGTGTAAAGAGCAATGTCCGTCGCGCGGCCCGAGGCTGCGACCCCTCGTAAGACATCTTGGGTTGCATAGCGGTCGAAGGGCGCAATCTTGATCCCGATGACGCTCTCGATCCGGGCGAACTCACGCCAAAACTCGAATGGAAGCGACTGGCCGCCGACCGCGGGCTGCAAGTAAAAGCCAATAATAGGAATAATCTCCCCTATTGCGCGAACGTGCGCGATGCACTCCCCGACGGATGCTGCGGCCAACGAAGCCAGGCTCAACAACGCCGCATGGTAGCGGAGGTCGCGGGCGATCGTGGCTTCCCGGGTTGCCTGCGCCGTTTCCCCGCAGACTCCGGCGATACGGATCATGTCCTTCCCATCAAGCTCTTCGGCCGCCAAGGCAAGCACCGGCGCATAAAGCCCGACCTTCGGGTCGCGGATCTGGAACTGGGTCGTATGCACACCCACCGCCACGCCTCCGGCGCCCGCCGCAATATAGTACCTCGTCAGCGCGCGTTGCCGTTGCTCTTCCAGTTTGCGATCTCGGCTGAGCGCTAATGGATGAGCAGGGATAACTACGCCGGCCTTGAACGACGCGCGCCAGTTGAACTCGGCTGAAGCCTTCACGCTCTGCGCTCGTTTCCTCAATTGGTTGACTGCAAGTGTTCCCATCACACTCGATTAATTTCCCTGACAGCATTCCGTAGTTAGGCTGGCCTCGTTACTTAGGCTGGCTTCTTTCCAAGAGTAGAATATGTTCTACTGGAGCGTGTTTCATAAACCCGCTTTGTGTCAGGCACGACTTCAGTCGTGCCGAAAAGGAACGGAAAACAGCGGGCTTTAGCCCCTGGGTGGTCGGCTCCAATGCCTGCAAAGCCATTTATGAAACACGCTCTAGAAGGAACATTCTACCTCACGCTTCACGGAATCCGCAATGAAAGCGAACTGAAACAACGCTGACAGCTCACTCCGAATGAGCGAGCAAATCAGCTCCATTGAAAAGCAGAGCACGGCGTTTTTTGAACTGGTGCGGCGGCACTCGGATCGCCCCGTCATGGCGGCAACCGCAATGCCGTAAGCTGGCGTGTGGTGGGCATCGCCGAGCCGCCCGTGTTGGGCCGGGCGCAGTACGCGCAGAGAAGGGATCCCAGTCATGAAACGAGTGAATGCAGTAGTGATTGGCGCGGGCGCGGGGGGCGGCATCGCGGCCAAGGAACTGACGGTTGCGGGCCTGAGCGTCGTGCTGCTGGAACGGGGCCCCTGGTATACCGCCAGCGATTGCCGCAAGGACGATCTGCGCGACCAGCGCACCACGGTCCTCGGCAACGGGTTCGGGCCGGAAGACGAGGGCAATCCGCGGGTGGTGGTGGACGGGAGGGGCGCGGCGCACACTGGCGGGTCTTTTCATCGGCTAGGGTTGGAGGAACTCCGATGGAGCGACCGCACATACCGTTATCGATCAACACCGAAGATCAGGTGCAGCTGATGGCTTGGACCAGAAGACCGAAGGCCGTACAAAGTTAAGCAGAACGGCAGGGAGAACATTGGCCTCACTCGATTCCACAAAGGAAGACGGAAAGATGATCAGTCGCACCTCACCACCGGTCTTCTATGGCTGGTGGATTGTGGCCGCGGCTTTTGTGAATCTATTTTTCGCGGTGGGGATGATTTTCTACGGATTCCCTGTATTTTATCCGGCGCTAGTTGCGTCGCTGGGCTTTTCGCATGCGCAGACGACACAGGGGTTTCTGGTTGGCTTTCTGGTCATCGGGCCTCCCTTTGGACTTCTCTCCGGTTACCTCATCGATCGATTTGGCGCGAGGCTTGTGATCTTGCTGGGCATTGGATTGATAGGACTGCCGCTGATCGCAATGGGCTTCGTAAGGCATTTTTGGGAATATGAGGTTATTTGTATTCTGGAAGTACTCGGTTATGTGCTGGCAGGACCGGTTTCCAACCAGGTTCTGATTACGCAGTGGTTTTGTGCACGCCGCGGCACGGCGATGGGCATTGCATATCTCGGGCTGGGTTTGGGAGGAGCGGCTTCCCCGCTGATAATCAACAGCCTGCTGCACGCCTTCGGCTGGAGAATCGCTTTCGAGATCATTGGCGCGGCAGAACTCTTGATTCTTTATCCGATAGGAATTCTGGTGACGCGATCATCGCCCAGCGACCTTGGCCTGGAGCCGGATGGCATGGCCGCGGAAGACGGAGCGGATGCCCGTCCCCGAACAGACGCGGCGCGGTGGGCATTTCTCAAGGTTCTCCGCAGCCGGAATTTTTGGCTGATCACGGCCGGTTCGGGATTGGTAATCGGCGCGATGAATGCGGTGATCCAGAACTTTATTTTCTTTCTTGAAGGGTACGGCTATTCCTCCACGCAGGCTTCCGGTTTTCTCTCGGTTCTATTGGCGATGAGCCTGGGGGGACGGGTCGTCGTCGGCCTGGTCGTCGATCGCGCGAAAAAGAAGAAGAACACAATGGCGTTGTGTTACTGCCTGCTCGGAGCGGCCACCCCCCTTCTATATCTGGCCTCAATGCCAACGATGGTAGTGATGTTTGCGACGATCTTTGGATTTGCCATGGGCGCGGATTATATGCTGATTCCCCTGGTTACAGTCGAATGCTTTGGCGTCAAGTCTTTGGGAAAGATTCTCGCGCTCATTGTGATGGGCTACTCGATTGGCCAATGGGTGGGACCGTGGATTGCAGGGCGAATCTACGACAGCTCACACAGTTACAACCCGGCGTGGGCATTGATGATATTGGCAACCGTTGTGGGTTCGTGCATGATTTATGGACTGCCGGGGCCCGAGGCAGCTACTTATACCCGGCAAGGCGCGGGCATGACGGATAAGGAGACATCGACGTGAGCATACCAGGAGCGCAGCACATGAGCGAAAGGCGAATCGGCATTGTGATGAACGGCGTGACCGGGCGCATGGGTCTCAATCAGCATTTGGTCCGCTCCATTTTGGCAATTCGGAGCCAGGGAGGCGTTCGTCTGAGTGACGGGACCATGCTGATACCTGACCCTGTTCTTGTTGGTAGAAACGAGAACAAGCTGAAGGCGATCGCGGATACGCACGGTGTGGCGCGCTGGAGCACGGACCTCAATCGGTGTCTTGCGGATCCGGCGAACAAAATCTACTTTGATTCGGGCGCGACGGGCATACGCGCGGCGAACCTTGCAAAAGCCATCGATGCGGGCAAACACGTTTATTGCGAAAAACCCCTCGCCGGCACGTTCGAAGAGTCGCTGCAGCTTGCCCGCAAATCAGCAGCCTCGGGCATCAAACATGGCATCGTTCAGGACAAGCTGTTTCTTCCCGGCATTCGAAAACTGCGCAGGCTTGTAGAGGCCGGATTCTTCGGCAGGATTCTTGCGGTGCGCGGCGAGTTTGGCTATTGGGTGTTTGAAGGGGACTGGCAGCCGGCGCAGCGGCCTTCCTGGAACTACAGGAAGGAGGACGATGGCGGAATTATTACGGACATGCTCTGCCATTACCGGTACGTACTGGATCACACCTTTGGCGATGTGACGGCGGTGTCGTGCATGGGCGCTACGCATATTCCGGAGCGCGTGGATGAGCTTGGCAAACGGTACAGTTGCACCGCGGAGGACGCCGCATACAGTAGTTTCGAATTGGACGGAGGCATCTTTGTCCATATCAACTCTTCCTGGGCGACGCGCGTGTATCGCGACGAACTGTTTACTCTGCAGGTGGACGGCACCGAAGGAAGCGCGGTCGCAGGGCTCGTGGGGTGCTGGACGCAGCACCGCGTGAACACGCCGCGCCCGATATGGAATCCCGATCTCCCGAATCCAATTCATTTCCGCGATGACTGGCAGGAGGTTCCGGATAACTGCACGTTCGAGAATGCATTCAAGGTTCAGTGGGAAATGTTTCTGAAGCACGTAGCGGAAGATGCGCCGTTCCCGCATGATTTTGTCGACGGGGTTCGCGGCGTGCAATTAGCGGAATTGGGCTTGAGGTCGTGGGCGGAGCGGCGATGGCTCAATGTGCCGAAGGTCGACGACACAGTATTGAAACCCTGAGAGGGATGCCGCGATGGCAGACATTACAAGACTGAGCCTGAACCAGGCGACGACGCAAAACTGGGGCGTGCGGGAAGCGGTGGAAGGATGCATGCGCCATGGCATCCCCTCCATTGCGCTCTGGCGCGACAAGATTGCGGCGGCCGGTTTACGGGAATGCGTGAAGCTAGCAAAAGACGCGAATCTGCATGTATCGAGCGTATGCCGGGGCGGGATGTTTCCCGCATCCAGTGTTGAGGAGCGAAGGCGCAGGATCGAAGATAATTTTAGAGCCGTAGATGAGGCGGCCGCACTTCATGCGGATTCGCTGGTGATCGTGGTTGGAGCCACGCCGGAAGTACCGATAGACGAAGCCCGAAGGATGGTCGCAGATGGTCTTGCAGAGGTTGCAGTCCATGCCAGGAAATGCGGCGTCCGCCTGGGCCTTGAGCCATTGCATCCGATGTATGCCGGTGATCGCTCTGTGCTGAACACCATCGAGCAGGCTTTGCAGATCGCCACTGCTTATGGGAGCGAGGAGGTCGGCGTCATACTTGATGCATTCCATATCTGGTGGGATCCGTTCGTGTTCGAGGGGATATCGAAAAGCGCGGGGCGCATCTACGGGTTTCACGTGTGCGATTGGCTGGTTCCGATGCCGCATTTCCTTCTGGGGCGAGGCATGATGGGCGATGGAGTGATTGACAATCGCAAGCTGCGCATTGCGGTGGACGCGGCCGGGTACAAGGGCCCGATCGAAGTGGAGATCTTCAACCAGAAGATATGGGACAGCTCCGGCGACGATGTTCTAACCACCATGATCGAAAGGTTCGAGATGTTTGTGTAAGAAGGGACGGACCAGGTGAAATTGTCGAGTAAGATTGCGCCGCAAGATCTTTCCGCCCGTATTCGCAGGCTGTTTGAACTTGCTTCGGATAAGACGCTGCGTTTAGCGCGCAGGTGGGATGGCAAGATAGAAGCCCCCGTAGTGACTGTGGCCGGCAAGTACGCCGGAAAGAACTGGACGCAATGGACACAGGGCTTTCAGTACGGCAATGCGCTTCTTTGCTTCGATGTGACGGGCCAGCAGCGTCTTTTGGAAGTGGGACGCGCAGGAACTTTGCGCCGTATGGCAGAGCATATTACGCACACGGGCGTTCACGATCACGGATTCAACAACCAATCGACTTATGGGCAACTGCGGCGCCTGATGCTGGAGGGCCGGCTGGGCGGGGATGATTGGGAGTTGCGATTCTATGAACAGGCTTTGAAGACGAGCGGCGCGGTACAGGCTTCGCGATGGACGGAGCTTTCAAATGGGTTCGGATACATTTATTCCTTCAATGGGGCGCACTCCCTATTTATCGACACGATCCGCACGTTGCGCATCGTTGCGATTGCTCATGCGCTGGGCCATGTGCTTCTGACAGAGCAGGACCGGCGCGTAAACCTGCTGGACAGGTTGCTGACACACGCCACTACCTCAGCGCAGTTCAACATCTATTACGGCGAAGGGCGCGACTTCTATGACATACCAGAGTTGCGCGGCCGGACGGCGCATGAAGCCGTCTTCAATCCCGCGAGCGGTTCTTTCCGCTGCCCTTCTTCTCAGCAGGGGTATTCGCCGTTTTCGACCTGGACGCGCGGGTTGGCTTGGGCCATGCTGGGGTTTGCGGAAGAACTCGAATTTGTACGGTCGCGGCCGGAGGTTGAGTTTGCCACAGAAGGCCTGCCAACCAAGAAGGAAGCGCTAGAGATGCTCGAAACGGCAGCGAGAGCTACGTGCGATTTCTACATGAACCATGCCAGCGCGGCGGACGGAGTTTGTTATTGGGATACGGGAGCGCCTGGGCTGAGTCGGTTGGGAGATTGGAAGAGCCGGGTCGCGGATCCGATGAATGCGTTTGAGCCGGTCGATTCTTCTTCCAGCGCGATAGCAGCACAGGGACTGATCCGGCTGGGCGTCACACTCGGACACGCGGGAGATGCGTATCTTCAAGCAGGGCATCAGGTGGCGGAAACACTTTTCGCCGAGCCGTATCTCTCGATCGATCCTCAACATGAAGGAATTTTGTTGCACAGTATCTATCACAGGCCGAACGGGTGGGACTACATCCCCGCGGGTTCATGCATCCCATGCGGCGAGTCGAGCATGTGGGGCGACTATCATGCATTGGAACTCGGACTGCTCATCTCACGGCTTGTTGAGGATCGGTACTACACGTTTTTTTAGAACTCGGTCCGGGAGTTAGAAGCATGAAGACGACGGTTGCATTGGTTACTGGAGGCACGCGCGGCATCGGCCTGGGTATTGCAAAAGCGCTGGCGCGGAAGGGCCTCAACATTGTGATCACGGGCAGACGCAGCCCAGAGGAAACCCTGCCGGCACTCGATGAAATTCGCGATCAATTTTGCGCGAGAAATCTCGAAGCCGCATACTTTAAATCGAATGTAGCCGATGCCGGTGACCGGCGCCGATTGCTGGCCAGTATCGAATCACGCTTTGGCCGGCTCGATGTGCTGGTGAACAACGCCGGCATTGCACCTGAGGTTCGCGCCGACGTGCTGGAAGCCTCGGAGGAGAGCTTCGACAAGCTGATTGCAACAAATCTCAAGGGCCCATACTTTCTGACACAAGGGGTGGCGCGATGGATGCTGCAGCAGCAGAGCCAGAATATGGGCCGCCGCTCGATTGTCAACATTAGCTCGGTCTCCGCAGTCATGGTCAGCGTGAATCGCGGAGACTACTGTATTTCCAAAGCGGGCATATCCATGGCCACCAAGTTGTGGGCGGCTAGACTGGCGCCGCACGGAATTGGCGTATACGAAATCAGGCCAGGAATCATAATCACCGATATGACCCAAGACGTGAAAGAGAAATATGACAGGATGATTGAAGGAGATCTCCTTCTTGAGAAGCGATGGGGGACTCCGGAAGACATCGGCAAGGTTACGGCGCTGCTTGTGACGGGTGACTTGCCCTACTCGACCGGAGCTGTCGTGGCCGTCGACGGGGGGCTCTCGTTGCCGCGCCTCTCGTAACGGTCGGGATTCTCTTCGCCGAGGCCTGCGACTAATTTAGCTCAACGCCTGCTTCGCCATCGTGCCCGGGAACTACTCCTTCCACTTGGGCAGGCTCTAGCCCAACTTCCGCGGCTGAAGGCATGGCCAAATTATTTTGAGGCGAATTTGAGCGCGACGTGGGAGACAGCGGCAAGGAAGTCGTTTGTATTCGGAGGTGTCATTCCGTGTCTGAGAGCTGTACCTCGCCAAAATTCCATCAGGCGGAGAAATTGACAGAAGCCCCGATGTCTTAACCGTTAAGAGTCGGTTGGATCGCCAGATTCGTGCTAGCTGGAAAGCTATGAGAATAAAGGCGGACGTGATTTTGGCGAGGGGCAGGATAAGCGCTTTGGCCTGACATCAACAGGCGAGCGTTCGTGGCAACACAAGGGACCGCGCTTTACTCAGCACGAAATGTCTTGCCAAGCTCGGTCTCCGCAAGCCGGAAGTAATGGCGAAAGTTGTAAATGAGCGGCGACCACTTTGTCGGATCGATATAGTTGTCGCCTTGGATAAACTCTTCGCTGGCGTGAACGCGAAGAATCTCCACCTCCGCGGTAATGCCTCCGCCAAGTTCGACAAGTTTCTGTCCGCTCATAAGATGCAACCGGTGAACCCGTGCCTCCATCTGAATGGGACACTCGGCGGCCCTCTGTGGCCTGACAACTTCGCTGGCGATAGGCGTGAGGCTAGCCGCACCAAACTTGTCCTTCTCGAACCGAAACTGCCTAGCCTTAATCTCCGGGACAGGGTCCTTGCCCGTCAGCGGCGCAAGCTTTTCAACCTGTTGCCGCATCTCGGGCGAGGGCAAATTGATAACGCACTCCGGATGGCGCGCGAAGTTTTCTGCCGTCTTCGTTTCGTCCAGCAGACTAAGCATCAGGGTCCAGCCGAGCGCCCAGAAGGAAGACAACGGCGCCAGATTTGTGGTCCCGTCCTCGTCGAGAGAGCTGATCAATGCAACCGGCGTTCCGAAATAGAGTATCTTCGGTTCAATCGTTCGGAAGCTTGTGTTCCCCAATATGCTTCTCCTCTCGCGTTCAAGAATTGTCCCTGCTGCCAGAACGGCGCCAAAGAAGTTACCAAAGACCGTCCGTCAGGTAAGGCCTGGTCCAGAGCACGATGTGCAGATGCAGGGCCTTCATCCAGGCGTGTTCCAGAGCACGCAACTCGCCAGGATCAGAAATCTCACACTCCAGAAAGCTACGTATTTCGATCACCACAGGCAGGAAGCCTAGCAAGTAGCGCAAAGGTACCAGCGGTGGTGTGTGGCGCCCATCCGTCTTGTTCTTCTTCGCCGGAGTATGCCTGAGGCCGATCTCTTCCTGATAGTCGAGCCACGCTCGATCATGAGGCCGCGTGGCGACATCGACAACCCATTGCACGAACCGTCGCTTCACCCGCGCCTTGTATTCCTCGTCCGGGTTGCCGTCTGGCGCAAAGAACCGCTGCGCAAGATGCGGTTGTCCACCAATCACAGCGCGCCACGCATCCACACCATCTTCTCCGCATGCCGCTGGAAGAGTGGAGCATATCTCTCGAGTAACCGCGCATCCTCTGCTGTCCACCCCGTTGTTTGTTCCAACTGCTCAAGGTCTTCCGCAGAGACCGGCGACTGAGCAGTGCCCGCAACGCCAAAGCTATAGCCAGGAATCTCCGCGGCTGAATGTCCAACAGACGTCATTGCTGTGCCTCCTTTGCGGACTTCACTCGCTGAATCAGCGACCGCTGGGTCGAGAGCGAAGCACCGGCGTTCGCCAACAAATCGGCGTTTTCTTTGTGCAGCGGATGAGCCGCCAACCTCGTGCGGTAGACCTCATACTCCGCCAGAGAAGGAAAGTTGATCAGCCCAAATGCTTCGTTGGTCGTCCCTGCGAAATCGGTCGGCAGGAAGTACCCGACAATCTTGCCACCGCTCTCAGCGATGGGAATCTGTTCATCCGCCGCGTATTTCGCGAAGTCCGCCAGCTTATTGGGATCGATCGTGTAGCGAAGATACAACGTAATCATGGGAACGCCTCCACATGCAGACTAGCGTTCCAACAGGAGAAAACATTTCGGTGCTGGCCGAAGCATCCTCTCTTTGTTTGAGAGACAATTTCTTAGATGCAAGATAGTTTCTCGACGACCGGAATTCTTCTGGGCGACAGAACCCGAGCGACCATGTTGCTAGGCCTGATGGGCGGGATTGCGCTCCCCGCGGGAGAACTCGCCAGAATCGCCAACGTTGCACCACAGACGGCCAGCGAACATCTTGCAAAGCTGGTCAGCGGTCGCTTGCTCACTGTCGAACGACAGGGGCGCCATCGCTACTATCGGCTATCGAGTGCCCAGGTATTCGATCACCCCATCCTTCGGCGCGGTCCAACTCGCCTGGTATGAACTGGGCGGCGTGAATGCCACCTGCCATGTGCGCGGGGGCGGCGAATACGGCGAAGAGTGGCACCTCGCGGGCAAGGGCGCAACCAAGCCAAACACGTGGCTTGACTTTATTGCCTGCGCTCAGTACCTGGTGGATCAAAAATACACGTCTCCTGCCCGGCTGGCTGGTACGGGCGGGAGCGCGGGTGGAATCCTGATCGGCCGCGCCATCACGGAGAGGCCCGATCTGTTTGGCGCGGCCATCATCGACGTCGGTGGGCTGGACTCCTTGCGTGGTGGGAAGTCCGCGAACGGCGAGACGAACATTCCGGAATTCGGCACGGTTAAGACCGAAGAGGGCTTCAAGAATCTGTACGCGATGAGCTCCTATCACCACGTGAAGGATCAGACAACCTATCCTGCGGTCCTGCTCACCACCGGCATGAACGACCCCCGTGTCGAACCTTGGATGCCAGGCAAGATGACGGCGCGGCTGCAAGCAGCAACATCCAGCGGCAAGCCGGTGGTTCTGCGCGTCGATTACGGTGGAGGTCACGGTGGAGGCAGCGGCGAAAACCAGCAACAGGAAGCCACTGCCGGCAGATGGAGCTTTTTACTTTGGCAGTTTGGCGTGCCAGGATTCCAGCTGAATCAGTAGGTCACCACGGAGTCGTGAGCACTCTCCTACGGATGGCGATCCGTCTGAACAAGGCAACCGGAAGGAGCCAATTGCTTGAACCACACCTAAGTTTCGATTGGCAGCACCGGCGTTAGTAGATGGTTCGCCGCCGCCCAGAGCTATGTCTCCACCTTCAACAGACGGCTTATAGAACCCAACGCCACGATCCTGTTCAGGATTGCCGGACTGTATGGCAACGCGATCGAGTGGCTGGTGGCGGCCGGCTCCCAGCTTCTCCTTGCACCCAGCCAGACACCAAAACCAGATCACTCCGAATCTCCCGCTTGCGTTCGCGGCGGTGGGAAACATATCACGCCCTCAGTATTGCCCCCATGCGCATAGACCGGTGCATGCCTGGCCAACCAAAGACCGACTTCAGTGGTGGTGTTTCGGACCGTTTCAGGCACCATAGCGGGTCCATCACGCGGATAGGTATCTTCATAATTGTCTACTGCCCATTCGGTGGGAACCGCACGTTCTTTCACCAGACGCCTTACAAACTCCCGCGTTTCGTTCTCAAAGTTATTGTCGGTGAATTGGCGGAAGGTCTCTAGCTGGCCGTCCGAATTCGTTGGCCACGGGTAAGGCGATAGCAACACTGTGGTTCGCAGGCCATGGGCATTTCCCCATTGGATTGCTTGCACAATAAACTTCTCGTAGCCGGGCCCGCTCCCGCCAGTCAGAAAGAAGTTTGGCGGAACGTCGAACGCGATTGCTTTGCCATACAGCGCCTCATCCCGCTCCAACTCATAGTACGGGTTGGTCGCAAAAACGTTCTCCCCCAGCTTCGGTTCGTCCGCGGCATTTGGACCTGCTATTGGAGCCACCGATTTGATACCCACGGTTTTGGCGGCATCCACGTACTCCTTCCACTGCGCTACGTCCTCATCCAATTGACCGGGAGCAGCCGAATCGGACGGTGTATTCACGTTGGCTGAAGAGGGACTGAGACCGTTTTGGAGGTACAGGCTCTGGTAGTACCCGTAGCTCGGTGGAAGCGTGAAATAATTCCAGCCCACCTGCCCCAGCTCAGCCTGGCCTGGCCCGGTCCCGCGAAACACCTGCTCTATGGTTTCAAGGAGGCCCGCCGGCTCCTGAGCTGCGTAGATAGCATTGGCATGTTCGTAGAGCCCCGCATGACCGGTCTTGAGAAGCTCTTCGAACAGATCGCCGTGACGAAGCGCGTCGAAACTACCGGTGCCGCCTACGAAAATGTACACCCCTAGATTGGAGCAGAATCTCGATTTGTCCGACTCGCCCGATGGATAATTCTGAGCCGCAGTTTGGGCACCAGGTATGGCTATCACGATAGCCGCGACAACCGTTAGAAAACGAGGGAGATATCCCTGAGCGGGGTTGCGCATCGGAATCATCCTCCGAGACGATTACTGTTCTTCAGCATAACCATCTTTCCGCACAGCTTCAACTGCGGAATCGGGATCTCGGTTGCGTTCGTCCACGGTCGCTAAATGGTTCTCGCCGGGTGGTATCGCGGCTTGCCCCTTGACGCCTATCTCTCGTACACCCAGCTACAGTCGCGGGTGAAATCGGTCGTCTCTGAGCGCCGCCACATGCCACCCGTTTTCTCGACTTCGAAGATGCCACCGCTGCCGCAAAAGCCGCCGCATTTTCTGACCACCGACACCAACGCCCGCGTATGTTCGAGGTCAAAGCCCGGAACTCCCAGAAACCGCACATGCCTGAGTTGTTTGTAGCTTTCACATCCCGCGACATCCTGTCCGTGTGTTTCCAGACAAGCCAATGCTTCTGCTGCCTCCCTGCTCGGAAGCAGCCGGTACCCTTCCGGTGCCGTGAGTTTCTTTTCCCATCGATGGCTCTGTTGGTTGGCGATCACAAAGGCGTCGGCCATTTCGCGCTCTTGTGGAGTGGACGGTTTCAGGCAACTACCATTCACCTGCGGGATATCGGTCA
>Ga0182024_10004493_pt1 | contig 32047 bp, 34 predicted proteins | sample P32metaG_FD_120480 | JGI IMG/M metagenome (GOLD analysis project Ga0182024, IMG submission 120480) | Permafrost microbial communities from Stordalen Mire, Sweden - P3-2 metaG (Illumina Assembly) | ecosystem: Environmental > Terrestrial > Soil > Wetlands > Permafrost | place: Sweden: Stordalen...
AACGTTCCAACGGGACACTGGCTCCGTCCCCATATCTTCTACAGATTTCCGCCTGCGGCCCCGTCGCCGTAGCGCCCGATCTGCCGTTCGGCGCCTGTCGAAGACATGCAGATCCGAGCAGAACGAGCGCCCCATAACGCGCAGCGAAACCGGCGCTAGGGGTATCCCCATCGTGCCGTTTAGTGGCACCCCTTCCCGGCGAACTGGGGCAGCCCTCTTCCTCATCCGGAGCGAAGCTGACAGACTCCTGTCGGTGCCGTCGATCTCAGGTCGTGTCGAGGTCAATCTGACCGTCCGTGACCCTGCGAGCAGTGCGGCCTGGTATTCAGAGTTGCTTGGCCTAGAGGAGCTGTACGACTTCACGGGCGAGGACGCTCGGATGCGTTACATCGCTCTCATCGAGCCGAATAGCCAGTTCGTCCTTTGCCTCGTTGGTCACGAAAAGCACTCCGGCGAACGCTTCGACGAGTTCCGCACTGGTCTCGACCACCTGGAGTTCCTGGTGGATCGCAAAGACGACCTCGACGAATGGGAGGAGAAGTTGAACCGACTCAAAATCCCTAACTCCGGCGTGAAGCAACCCCAGCACACTCGGAACGCCATGCTCACGTTTCGTGACCCCGACAATATCCAACTCGAGTTCTTCTGGAGGGCTCCTACACGGTAGGCGTGCCACGCTCCCGGCGGTATGGGGCAGGCCAGAATGATCTAACCCTCGATCACTTCGCCGAAGGCCTCGCAATCGGGATTTTCACAGATGAAGCGTGGGTCGAGAACGTGTCCAGCGTCGCCCGGTAGAGCGGTCACTCCGCAAAATGGACAAATAGGAGCGCGACCTTCGTCGACGGTCATTCTCTTACGGTGCGTCGTTTACGGATGGGAATGCGTCGACTCTAAACCGGCGTTCTGTGATACCCCTAATCACGGGTGGAGTGTGCTCGATGTCGGCACATTCCGCTCGGTGGGAGGCACTGGCTCGGCTACCTCCAAGGGCGCAGGTCACTCGGAAGAAGCGACCACGACACGAGGTCTGGACGGTCACCCTTGATCGGTTCATAGGACCGCAGCACCCCTTCTCGCGTGAAACCCAGCCTTGCCGCCAGCCGGTTCGATGCTTTGTTCTCGGGGTGGATTACCAAGAAGACGCGCTCAATGCCTTTGGAGAACCCCCAGTCAATGAGGAGGCTGAGTGCTCGAGAAGCAACGCCTCGGCCACGCTCTGAGGCAACAACCCAGTAGTGCGCCTCGGCGCTCACGTGTCGAGGATTGAAGTTCAATCCCACCTGCCCCAGGAGATGATCGTTGTGTGCATCGACGACGGCGAAACGAGGATGGCCAATAGGCCACCGCTCGTTGCCGGTGTCAATCCACTCGCCAGCCTCTCCCTCAGTGAGGCCATCCTTCATGAACGTGAACCGGAGGATGTCGGGGTCCCGACATGCTGAGGCGACTGCGACGGCATCGCTCGCCCGGAACGGACGGATAGCAACACCACCACCTTGCAGTCGCGGCTTCGGCGGGACCCATTCCATGTTATCCATTCTGTCGGCTCCCGAATATGGCGCACAGAGCTGGCTTACGGGGACACCCTCAATCTGACTACACAATCAGCCCGCCACGACGACTCGGTAGCCGTAGTCCACGCTGTCCAACCCCAACAAATCGCTGTGCTCGCTGGCCCACTCGCCTGATTCGAGGTCGCGACGAAGCCGAGCAATTCCAGGCTCAACGAGTTCGGACGGCAACGACGCGAACGTCGAGCTGGCTGCTCTGATTCGTGGATCAAGATACGCCTCTGGTTTCCGCCAAAACGCCGCCTGGAAGCCGTCGGTGAAGTCGTAGGGGATCTCAAATCGGTGCACCGTGTGGGCGTCGAGCGCCTCGACTATTCGCGGGAGCGTAGCGAAGCGAGCCGCCTCCATCGCGATAATCGCAGGGACGTACTCCGTGGCGATCCAGAGCCTCCGATCGTGATCCGGGTCCCACGTGAAGATCACCTGACGCCGAGCGACGCGCTTCACCTCCCTGAGTCCTCGCAACAGGTCTCGCCAGTGGTGGACAGTGAGAATCGCCATCGCCGCATCGAAACTGACATCGGGGAAGGGCAGACTCTCGGCCTCTCCTCGGATCCGACGGGAACCGGCGTGTTGGGCAAGCATGACCGCAGAAGGCTCGATCGCGACCACTTGGCGGTCCGCGGGCTCGTACGAGCCGGTTCCGGCCCCCACATTCAAGATCGTCTCGGCATCGCCGAGCGCCTCCTCAATCATCCTCCCTAAGCGAGGGTCCGGTCGCCGCACATTTTGATAACCGACACCAAGGCGATCGTACGCGGCCGAATCTTCGTGGCCTTCCTTTGTCACTGGAGCCCATTATCTCTCGTGATTGAGCGCCGCCGAAGTCCGTCAAGAAAGCTCGTCAACCATCCCACTCCCGGCGTACTGGGGCACCTCAGATCCGGGCTGAATAACTTCCAAAGAGTAGGGATCGACCCACACTCCTCAGCTCCATTTTCGTCACTTGCGAGAGCAATCACATCAGTTGTCGACGCGGAACAGTCGCCAACTCCCGGGGACACCTTTCAGCACGTGTTCGCCGCGATCCTGAAACTCGATGCCCGAGCCAACCACGAGATCCTTCACGGTGCTCGAGACGAGCACTTCGCCTGGCACCGCCAGCGAACCCAGTCGAGCGGCGATGTGCACCGCGAGGCCACCAAGATCGTTGCCTCTCACCTCGCACTCACCGGTGTGGAGGCCCACGCGTAGTTCGATACCGTGAGCTCGGGTGGCATCAATGATCGCTAGGCCGCAACGGATGGCTCGAGCCGGACCGTCGAATGAGGCTACGAAGCCGTCTCCGGTCGTGTTGATCTCCCGACCTCGGAAAATCCGCAATTGTTCGCGGACGATTTGATCATGGCGATCCAACAGAGATCGCCACCGTTGGTCACCCAGCGAGGCTGCATGTTGGGTTGATCCGACGATGTCGGTGAAGAGAACAGAGACCAGCACCCGGTCGATATCGGGTGTCGGTCTCGTACCCGTCAAGAATTCGGCCACTTCGTCGAACACGACGTTCCGCTGGCCGAAGATCAACATGTCCTGGCCCGGCAGCGCGACGAACTTGGATCCCTCAATGTGCTCGGAGACGTAACGCCCCATGGCGATGGGCAAAAAGCTTGGATTGTCGGCGCTCAGGACAAGCGTGGGCGCTCGGATGAGCGGGAGCACCTGTCGAACATCGAGGTTCCGAAGCAGGTAGTCGTACTGTGCCGCCGCGGTTCTCGGGGTGACCGACGCCCGGAAGAGCGGAGCCAGGGCATCGCGACGAGCGGCGTCTTCCGCACCGGCTGCACCAGCAACCGAGAGGAACTCCGGCGTACCCCAGTGGGTTCGGATGAATTCGACGACGAAATCAAGCGCCTCAGGTTTGAAACCGATCGGATAGTCGTCAGCGACCAGATAGCGGGCAGTGGTATTGCAAAGCACTAGGGAATCGACCCGTTCGGGATGTGTGGCGGCGTAAAGGACCGCGATCGGGCCGCCATCGACAGTCGCGAGAATCGATGACTGCTCGGACCTGACCTCGTTGAGCACGCTCTCGATGTCTTCCGTCCACTCCTCCCAGGTTGGTATGGCGTTACGCGGCACACCGTCAGATGCCCCTGTGCCTCGTCGATCGAGAAAGATCAAGCGGCGTAGCGACGCCAGCTGAGTGAGGAAGTCGGCAATGTCGGGGTTCTCCCACGCCATCTCGACGTGGCTGCCGAGCCCGTTGAAGAAGAGGAGGTCGGAGGGTCCCCCTCCGAGGACCTGGTAGGCAACGTCAGCATCGCCGACGGCGACGTACTTGGTGTCCGGACGGCGCATGAGACTCGCAGTCTGACCCGCGATCGAGCTGAATGCCGAATCTCTTCCTCCACGGTCCCAGCGTCCTAACTGCTCAAGCCATGACAATCGCTGCCCGAGGCCATCTAACAGACCGGCGCGAGCATCAGCCCAACAGACTGGCGCGTGCATCAGCTCACTGGTCGAGCGATGGCGCCTGTCAGACAACGGCTGGCGATCTAGCCCTCCGAAGGGTCGAGTAACGACCATTGGGAGCGCCCCAAGGGTCCGCTCGACCGCACCCCGATCCGGCGGACTGGGGCGCCCTCGCAGGGCTACGAGTGACGGTCGGCGATGAGAGCGTTGAGGATTCCGGCGGGGGGATCGTCCAGCCACAGAGGCTCGCTCCGTAGCGTCTCGTAGCGTTCATCGTCCATCCAGTGGGGACGGTTTGGACCTACAGCCAGCTCTGGGTACTTGGCTTCGATGGCTTTCTGGGAAGGTGCCATGAGGACGCCCCAAAGACCCCCATTCCGTAGTCGTAGGCGACTAGGAACTCTCGGTCTATCTGGTCGGCCGCATCGTCCGGCATACCCACATTCTGCCTTGACCGTCTCAACCGGAACCGTCTCGCTCCCGGCGGTATGGGATACCCAGACCCCGCTCGATATCCCCACCTCCCAGCCGGTCAGTCGGTGGATAGCTGGGCCCCGAACTCCTTGGGATCGAAGTAGTCACGCCAGCCGGTGATAACTCCGTCGTGAACCTCAAAGACGCCTGCGATCCTCAAGCCCGCCGTCCTTTCGCCCTACTTCACGTAATCGACCCTTTCGGTCATCACAACTGCGCCATCAGACAGTAGGTGGCGAATGTCGGCCTCCACCTCGCCGCCGAGGCTCATCATCTGGGCGAGATCAGCCACGATGGCGTCTCGTCCATGGACTGGTTCAAGCGGGCCGTTGCAATACTCGGCGTCCTCGCTGAAGAACCGGCTGAGCGTGGTGGCGTCGCCCGTCGGCCATGCCGCCACGAACGCCGCCATGAAATCACGCACGACTTCTTCGGCGCTCGGTGGTCCGCCCACCCCACTCATCGTTGCTCCGCTGTCCCTTTGACGTCGAATCGGCGAAACAGACCGAGCGAGATTGCCTGGATATCGGGCTGCCGGGAGTGATCGCCGACTGCCCCACTCGTGCCGCGGGGTGGCACCCCAGCCCGGCGTACTGGGGCACCACGATCCTCCGAGTTTCCAGAGGAGGATGGTGGAATCATTGCTGGGATGCGACGGTTCTGTTTCGGTGCCGAAATCCTGGCGGTGGCCCTCATGGCCAGCGGAGTCGTTCTCGCCTCGGGCCAGCCCTCGAGCGCTGCCGAATCGGGATCGGCTGCCTCCGCATTGCCTACCTGGCTCCACAAGACTGTGGATGCCAACGCGTACGTGGCTCCGGCTTCGCCCTTTGTGCCGAGTATCGAGCCGGCGGGTACCGCAGTGCCCGGCCGCGATGTGACCGCATCCGTATCGGACAACAGCAAGTTGAAGTTCGGCCTGGCCACGTTTCCAAGCTCCACCCAGACGTATCCGGCAATCAGTACCAATGGCGGAATGACGTGGAGGGTCGACGGTCCCTTGTTTCACGTAGATGCGCTGCAAGGGGCGAGCGTGGTGGCCAGCTCCGGAGTCCTTCCCCCACATGGCTCCTACTTTTGGGGGCGCGGGGGCAACCTCATATGGACCACCTATGACGAGGGCGCTCACTGGTGGACGGCTGCTTTTGGCGCAGGAGTCGATGATCTGAGTTCGAGAAACGGGACATTCGAGGCTGTTGTATTTGGCGCCCAGGTCCGTGCCGGTGCTCTGCAGAGGTTTCTCTACGTGAGCACCAATTCGGGAAAGAAATGGAAGCTCCGCAGACAGTTAGCCGACCTACACACTTGATGCCCCCATAGCCTCAGTCCCGGCGATAGGGGGCACCCAGATCACCTACGCAGCCGCAATCCAGCTGACACCGATCATTTGGGGTCCGCCGTGCACTCCGACCACAGCACCCAATATCCCGATCCGAATAGCCTCTCGGGGAAGGAGGGGGGCGATGAGATCGAGGAACTGATCGATATCAGCGGCGCCACCATGCATCACCGCAACGTTCTCGATCTGCCCGGCGGTGCTCAAGCGTTCGTAGAGCATCTGCAGTGCTCTTTTGCGGGTCCGAGCCTTACCGGCTTCGTGGACGACGCCACCGGTCAGGTCGATTACCGGCTTGATCGACAGCAGTGACCCCACCATTGCAGTGGCTCCCCCTATTCGCCCACCCTTTTTCAGGTTCTCCAAGGTGTTCAGGGCTGCCAGCACGTGGGTGCGTGGGATGAGGTCACTGACTCGTCGCAATACTGCGTAAACGTCGGCCCCACTGGCGGCTGTCTTGGCGGCTTCGACCACAAGAGTGCCAAGCCCGCTCGATACTGTCCGGCTGTCGATCACATGGACGGGAATCGCGCACGCTTCGGCCGCTGTGCGAGCCGACTGAAGAGTTGTCGAGAGGTCGCTCGAGATGTTGAGACACACCACCGCCTCAGCACCAGCGCCGCTTGCATTGCGAAATGCCTGTTCAAAGGCGCCGGGCGACGGGCAGGCTGTCTGGGGCAGGTCCGTGCTGTTCGACATTCGTCGGTAGAAGTCTTCGGTGCTCAGGTCCAGCCGGTCGGTAAATTCCTCGTTGCCAAATCGGATGGTCAACGGCACGATCTCAATATTGAACGGAGCGATGTCGTCCTGTTCCAGGTCGCAAGAGCTGTCGGTAACCACGAAGACACCGGGCATGAAACGCATCCTCCTCTATACAGTTGCACCATTCTGGCGTCCCAACGGTCCCGGAAGGGGCCCTGCCCCCAATGTGCCTGTACGGGGGCAGGGGGAGCATGTTCACCGCCTCGGTCATGGAGCCAGGGCGGCATGCACGAGGTCGGGCGTGACGCCGGGCGCACGTCCGAGGTAGTCCACGATGGCGGGGTCGTCGAGATCGAAGGTCTCACGCAACCCAGTGATGATGTGGGCGAGGTACTCGAGCGACGGCGCAGCCGGGCTCACCGACTCGGGCGGTCCCGGTGCCGTGAACGTCACGACCGGGAGGCCTTCGAGGATCCCCACACAGGTAAGGCGGTCGTAGCGGCCCGGGCCGGCCAGCATCGAGAAGCCTTCCACGAGTGCGCCGGTCTCCACGTCGAGCGGCTGGGTGTCGCGGCCGTTCTCCTGCGCCATCACGTCCTCGAGCTGGTCCCATCCGAAGCGCCAGGCGCGGGCGAAGACCTCGGCGCCGGAGTGCTGGGCCGCCGTGGCCGGCTCGAAGACGGCCGGGTCGCCACCCCAGGTTCGGGTGTGCCCATAGAAGGAGAGACATCCCGGCAAACGCAAGGCGCGCCACGACTCAGGCAGGCGCGGATCACGTGCACCGCGCAGAGCCCGGCGCGAACCTGGCGCGGTGCCGCCCGCGATGTAGCAGGCGAAGCGTCGGGCCGACAGATTGGAGCCGTACGCCGCATAGAACACCTCGCGCCTCGACGCCGGGTCGGGCGCCAGGTGGCGGACGGAAGCGGGGGCGGCAGTCGGGGTTCGTGGGGATCTGGTGCTCATGTGATGGTGACGGTGCAGACGGCTCAGCTCGCCGGCGGCGCCTGCTGGCCATTCTCCCATTCCAGGGGTGAGTCGCTCAGCCCCCCAGGCCGTACACCATCGTCACCTCGTCGGACTCGATCTGGGTGCCGGGCTCGAGCGGCACGGCCGACCCACCCGATGCCGGCTGCGCCGCATTGTCGAAGCCCTGGTTCGGCTGCAGGATCGTCGGCTGGGTGTCGTCGGTCAGCGAGCAGACGGGACCGAGCCTGCGGCCGGCCGCGGCGGCCATCGCCTGCGCATGAGCCACGGCCTGGTGGACGGCGGCCGTCCGGGCCTTGTCCTGCACGAGGGCTGGATTGCCGAACGAGAACGTGAGTGAGTCGACCTGGGCGGCGTTGCCGGTGGCATTGACCACGTCGTCGATGGTGGTTCCCTCCGTCGACGGCTGCCGCAGCGTGGCAGCGATCGTCTCGGTCGCTTGATAGCCGGTCAGGGTGGGCACACCGTGGGGATACGAATACTGCGCCGAGAGGTTCAGCCCGGTCGTCTGCGTGTCACGCTTCGCCACGCCATTGGCGGTCAGGGCTTGCAGCGCCAGCGCGACCTCGGCGTTGTTCTGACTCAGGGCGGCCGACGAGCTGCTCGCCGTGGTGCTGAAACCGAACACCGCGCTCAGGAGGTCCGGGGTTCCCGACACCTGTCCGCTGCCCTGGACGGTGAGGTGAGGGACGGAGTTGCCGCAACTACCCGCCGCGGTCGCCGGGGTCGCTGCCGCGACACCCCTGACCGTGACCCCGAGGCCGACAGCTCCGAGCAGCACCGCGGCCAGCACCGTTGCCAGCGTCCCTGCCATGACCGCCCGGCGCCGCGGTCCGGCACGTCCCGTTTCCCGTTGCTCGTCCATGACCCTGCCCTCCCGCGTCTCGACCTGTCCGACACTGGAGAGACGCCAGGGACGACGATTCGGTTCGGCGCCGCCGTGGCGGCTCGCGCCTCAGGCCGACCGGGTGGTCCGGCGCAACGAGAGGAGCGACGGGAAGCCGACGACCAAGGTCTGCAGCCTCCAGCCACGCGGGGGGAGGCCGCGGCGCTTGGCCATGCGCCCGGCGACCACCGCCTCGGTCGCATGGATCACGGCGGTCGCGATCAACAGGCCCTGCAGGGTCTCCCGCGGCGGCAGGGCGTCGCCGGTCATGTCGTCCACCTTGTCGTAGGCGGTCTTGCTCACTGCCAGCTTCGTGAGGGCGACGATGCCGCCGTCGAGGAGGAGGAACCAGAACAACGAAGGGCGTACGACGCCCGACCGCTTTGCTCGTGCCATGCGCACGTTCTAGCGAGATCGGACGTCGGGGAGCAACCGGACGGGATCCGGGGCCGGCGTGCCACGGCGTGCGGCGGCCAGTTGCCCGCAGGCGGCGTCGATCTCGGCGCCCCTGGTGACCCGGATGGTGGCGTTCACCCCGAGCTCGGCCAACTGGTCCCGGAAGCGGCGCACCCGCTCGCGGGACGAACCGACCACGGGATAGCCGGGCGTCGGGTTGAGCGGGATGAGGTTGACGTGGGCGCCCAAGGGGCGGGCGAAGGCCGCCAGCTCGGTGGCATCACTGCCGCGATCGTTGACGCCGTCGATCATCGCCCACTCAATTGAGAGCCGCCGGCCGCTGGCCGCCACATACTCGGCGCAGGCCTCGGCCAGCATCCCGAGCGGGTAGCGCCGGTTGATGGGCACGAGCTCGTCGCGCAGGACGTCATTGGCGGCATGGAGCGAGACGGCCAGGTTCACCGGGAGGGACTCCGCGGCCAGGCGCCGGATGCCGGGCACGATGCCCACAGTGGAGAGGGTGAGGTGCCGCGCCGAGAGGCCCATGTCGCCCTGCAGCCGGACCACCGCGCCCCAGACCCGGTCGTAATTGGCCAACGGCTCCCCCATCCCCATGAAGACGACATTCGAGACCCGCCGCGGGGCGGCCTCCCGCATGGCGACAGCGACCTGCTCGACGATCTCGCCCTGGGTCAGCTGGCGCTGGAAGCCTGCCTGCCCCGTGGCGCAGAACTGGCAGGCCATGGCGCAGCCGGCCTGGGTCGAGATGCAGACGGTCACCCGATCCGGGTAGCGCATCAGCACCGTCTCCACCTGCGCCCCGTCGCCCAGCGCCCAGAGCCACTTCGTCGTCTCTCCGTCGTCCGCCGATTGGCGGGAGCGCTCGTGCAGTGCCTGGGGCAAGGCCGCGGCCAGCGTGGTGCGCAGGGCAGACGGGAGCTCGGTCAGCTCCTCCGGCCGCTGCACCCGCATGTGGAGACCATCCCAGACCTGACGCACCCTGAAGGCCGGCTCGCCGTCGAGGAGCTCGGCCAGCTCCTCCCGTGTCAGGTCGTAGGGCGCCGGCATCGATCCAGGCTACGGGGTGCCCGACCCCGCCACGCTCGGGGGCTAGCTGTAGTCGGTCCCGAGGATGACCGTGCCGGCCGCGGTGAACCAGCCGCTGGTGCCGTTCACGCACGCCAGCTTGGCGTCGGGCACCTGGCGGGCGCCGCATTCACCCCTCAGCTGCTTGACGGCCTCAATGAGGAGGAACATCCCCCGCATTCCGGGCTGGCAGGCGGAAAGGCCGCCCCCGTCGGTGTTGGTGGGCAGCGCACCGCCGACGCGCAGCCTGCCGTCCTCCACGAAGGCCCCGCCGTCGCCCTTCTGGCAGAAGCCGAGCCCCTCGAGGGTCAGGATCACCATGGGGGTGAAGGCGTCGTAGACCTGCGCGGTGTCGATGTCCTCGGGGGTGATACCCGCCCGCCCGAAGGCCAGCTTCCCCGAACGTACGCAGGGAGACTCGGTGAAGTCCTCCCACTCGCTCATGGTCGTGTGGGAAGTGGCCTCGCCGGTGCCGAGGACCCATACGGGCGCCTTGGCGCAGTCCCGCGCCCGCTCCTCGGAGGTGAGCACTATGGCGCCGCCGCCGTCGGTGCGGATGCAGCAGTGGAGCTTCGTCAGCGGGTCCCAGACCATGGGCGCGTCGACGACGTCGTCGATCGTGATGGGGTCCTGGTAGAAGGCGTCGGGGTTGAAGCCCGCGTTGTAGCGGGTGGACACGGCCACCTCGGCCAGCTGCTCGATGGTGGTGCCGAACTCGTGCATATGGCGTCGGGCCACCATGGCGTAATGCGACCCCACCGGGTGGCCGAACGGAGCGGCGAATTGGATCGGGCCCCGCGTCCCGAAGGAGAGGTTCGCCATCCGGAGCTTCTTCTTGAGGTCGGCCCGCTGCGTCGAGCCGTAGGTGAGCACGACCACCTCGACCAGGCCCTGCGCGATGGCCGCCGCCGCATGCTCGACCATGAACTCCCAAATGCTGCCGCCGTGGCCGGTGGAGTCCACCCAGTTGGGCCGGAGGCCGAGATACTCGGCCAGCTCAACCGGTGGCAACGCACCGGTGAGCGACATGAAGCCGTCGACCTCGGACTTGTCGATCCCCGCATCCGCCAGCGCACGCGTCGTGCCCTGGAAGTTCAACTCGAAGGCCGTCTTGTCGTCCACCCGCCCACAGTCGGACGTCGACGCGCCCACGATCGCCACGCGGCGGTTCGGCATCGTTCTCCCTGCTCCTTGTCCCTTGTTCCGTCGGTGGTCCGGGCCAGGCTAGGACCGGGAACGTGGCTCGGCGATCACCCGCCCATTTTGAGACCGGGGTGACGCGAGTGGAAGATCTGCGCGTTGACCTCGGCTGCGATGGCGGCCGGGTCCCACTTGGCCTCGCCCCTGGGATTGTCGATCGCGCCGCCCAGGTGCCACGGCTCGTAGTGCGCGATGTTCGCCCCGACGGCGCGGAACACCTGCCCGGTCACGTGCAGCGCCTGGTCGGACGCCAACCAGGCCACCATGGGCGCCGAGTTCTGCGGGTTGAGCCGGCTGAATTCGTCATCGCCGTACTCGTCGGGCTCTTTGAGCTCGACGTCCTTGAGGACACCGCCGGTGAGGCGTGTCACTCCGCCGGGCGCGACCGCGTTGGCACGCACGCCGTAGCGGGAGCCCTCCAGAGAGGTGATGATCGTCAGCGCGGCAATGCCGGCCTTGGCGGAGCCATAGTTTGCCTGGCCCACATTGCCCTGCAGCCCGGCCGAGGACACGGTGTTGACGATGGCCGCCCGCACGTCCTCGCCGGCCTTGGAGCGCTCTCGCCAACGCATGCAGGCGAACTTCGTGGCGGCGAACGTGCCCTTGAGGTGGACACGCAGGACCGAGTCAAAGTCCTCCTCGGTCATGGAGACGATCATCTTGTCCCTGATGATCCCGGCGTTGTTGACGAGGATGTCGAGGCCGCCGAAGGCGTCGTAGGCGGTGGCGATCATGTTCTCCGCCCCACCGAAGTCGGCGACGTCGTCGTAGCTGGCCACGGCGTCGCCGCCGCGGGACTTGATGACCTCGACCACCTCGTCGGCCGGCCGCTTGTCCGCGCCCTCACCGGTGGCGCTGCCCCCGAGGTCGTTGATGACCACCTTGGCACCCTGCGCGGCGAACTCGAGCGCCTCACCACGGCCGACGCCGTGGCCCGACCCCGTGATGACAGCGATTTTCCCGTCCAAAATGCTCATGAGGCCCCCTATCCGGAGAGAAGACTGACACGTCTGTGCCGTACCGTAACGGCGGCGGGAGAGGGCCGACAATTGACCCGAATACGGCTTCCACCGGGGAAGATCGCGGCCTGTTCCGGATCGACACTGACAGGGGCGTCAGATACGGTGAGTGCCGCCGCCGGCCCTCTGCGGGCCAGCCGTTTGCCGGCGGCGCCCCTGGGTCGTGGGTGCTGATGCACCAGAACACAAGCGCAGAACGGCGCGGCACGAGGGAGGGACATGGCGAGAGAGACCACGGCGACGGGTGACGGAATCGACATCACGGGCAGGCCGACCGCTCTTCGCCGCATCGACCTGGACACCTTCTTCCGGCCCAGGCGGGTGGCTGTGGTGGGGGCTTCCGACACCAACGCCCGGCCCAACACCGCGCTCACCCAGAAGATCACCGTCTGGGCCGAAGAGCGGGGTGCGACCGTGTATTTCGTCAACCCGAACCGTCCCGAGGTGGCGGGGCGGCCCTGCGCAAAGGCACTCACCGACATTGAGGACGAGCTCGACCTGGTCGCCATACTGGTTGGGGAGCCGCTTCCGATCCTGCGTGACGCCGTCGCGGCCAAAGCCAAGTTCGCAGTCGTGTTCGCGGCCGGCTTCGCCGAAGTCGGCCCGGAAGGCGAGCGCCTGCAGGACGAGATGGAGCGTGTCATTGCCAGCGGGGACGTGCACGTGCTCGGACCCAATACCAACCTGAATGCGTTCGAGGTCTTCCGGGAGGACATTCCGGGTAAGGCCATCGCGCTCATCACCCAGAGCGGCCATCAGGGCCGCCCGATCTTCCAGGGCCAGGAGATCGGCATCAAGCTCTCGCATTGGGCACCGGCCGGGAACGAAGCCGACCTGGAGTCGGCCGACTTCATCAACTACTTCTCGGGCCTCGAGTCCACCGGCGCCGTCGCCTGCTACATCGAGGGTTTCAAAAACGGGCGAACCCTGCAGCTGGCAGCCGACGCTGCCGCCACGCGCCGGGTGCCCGTCGTCGTGGTCAAGGTGGGCCGGACCGATGAGGGCACGTCCATGGCGAAAGCCCATACGGGCCACCTGACGGGATCCGACGACGTCGTCTCCGCCGCCTTCCGGCAGTACGGCGTGCAGCGCGTCGACGGGCTCGACCAGTTGCTCGAGGTGTCGGCCGCGCTCGCCCGCACCTCCGCACCCTCGCCCGCGGCCATCACGCGTCTGACCCGCGGCGCTGGCGGGCGTGTGTGCGTCTATTCCATTTCCGGGGGCACCGGGGCCCACATGGCGGACATGGTCTCGGCGGCCGGACTCGAACTGCCCTCACTCACCACGCATTCCCAGACGCAGCTGCACGAATGGATCCCGCCCTACCTGCGCGTGTCGAATCCGGTGGACAACGGTGGCGCACCGGTGCGTGACGAGCGCGGGCCCAAGATCATTCAGACCATGTTGGCGGACCCCAACGTCGACCTGCTGCTGTGCCCAATCACCGGCGCCCTGCCATCCATGGGCAACAAGCTCACCCAAGACCTGGTGGACGCGGCCGCCACCACGGACAAGCCCATCTTCGTGGTCTGGGGCTCCCCCGTCGGCACCGAAGACGCCTACACGAAGACGCTGCTCGAGAGCCGCGTGCCGACCTTCCGCACCTTCACGAATGCGGTCATGGCGGCCAAGGCCTACTTCGACCACCATCGCTTTGTCTCCTCCTATACGTCTGCGTTCGCCCACCCCGTCCTCCACCCGAGCCCGGCCCGGAAAAAGACCCTGCCGCTGCTGCTCTCTGCGGGCCACGCCAAGGGCGGCGGTCAGAGCCTTTCGGAGCAGGACTCCAAGGCGCTGCTGGAGGCCTACGGGATCGCCGTGCCCAAGGAGCGCGTCGCCACATCGGCCACCGAGGCGGCCAAAGCCGCCAAGAAGATCGGCTACCCGGTGGTGATGAAGATCGTCTCGGCCGACATCCCTCACAAGTCCGACCTGGGGCTCGTCGCTGTCGGCGTCCGCGACGAGGACGACGCGCGGCGCACCTACAAGCACCTGGTGGCCACCGCCAAGAAGGCGGCGCCCAAGGCCTCCGTGGGCGGCGTGCTGGTGGCCCAGATGGTGCAGGGCATTGAGACCGTCGTCGGGATTGCGCAGGACGAGCTCTTCGGGCCGGTCGTCATGTTCGGCCTCGGGGGTGTCCTGGTCGAGGTGCTGCACGACGTCACCTTCCGGATTCCGCCCTTCACGAACAGCGATGCCAAGGCCATGCTGGACGAGCTGCGCGGTGCCGCGTTGTTGCGGGGCGTCCGAGGCCGACCGGCCGCCGACCGCGCCGCGCTGGTCGATGTGCTCATGAAGATGCAGCGGCTGGCGGTGGACCTCTCCGGCGAGGTGGCCGAGGTCGATATCAACCCACTGCTGGCCGGGCCATCGGGCGCGATTGCGGTCGACGCCCTCGTCGTGCTGGCCTGAGACGGCCGCACTACCCCAAGGAGACCGATGACCGAGACGACTGAGAACCCGGCGGGCGATGATCTGATCCGCCGGATTGATGACGGGATCTGCTGGATCGTCCTCAACCGGCCCGAGGCCGGGAACGCCATGACCCAATTTATGCGCGACCAGATCGCCGCCTGGGTCAAGGACGCGTCCTCCGACCTGTTCGTCCGCGCCGTCGTCATCACCGCCGCCGGCGAGAAGGCCTTCTGTACCGGCGCCGACCTCCGTGGCGGCCGCCTCCCCCCGAGGCCGAAGCCCGATGACGCGCCCGAGAACGTCGTCGGCGACGGGTCACGGATGATCCGGGACGGCTGGCAGGCCCTCGTCACCTCGGTCCTCGATTGCGAGAAGCCGGTCATCGCCGGCGTCAACGGCACCGCGGCCGGCGGCGGCATGCACCTGGCCTTGGCCTGCGATCTTGTCGTGATGGCCGAGGAGGCCAAGTTCGTCGAGGTCTTCGTCCGGCGCGGCATCGCACCCGATGCCGGTGGGGCGTGGATCCTGACCCGCCTGGTGGGGATCCAGAAGGCCAAAGAGCTGTTCTTCTTCGGCGACGACGTCCCGGCGTCCGAGGCCTACCGGATCGGCCTGGTGAATCGGCTCGTGCCGCGGGCGGAGCTCCAGACCACACTCGAGGAGATGGCCGGCCGTCTGGCCAAGGGGCCGACCAAGGCCATCGGGGTCGCCAAGTGGCTGACCAACCGCGCCCTCGACGTCGACCGTGCCACCTCGCTCTACGACGAAGCCGTTGGACAGGAGCTGGTCACGAATACCCTCGACTCCAAAGAGGGCATCGCCAGCTTCGTGGAGCGGCGGCCCGCCGAGTTCAAGGGCTGGTAGCCCGGTCCCTTACGGGACCGACGACACCGTCGTCGTCGATGTCGCGCCCACTCCGGCAGTGGTCGTGGAGGACGCCGGAGCCGGGGACGTGGTCGTCGTCGTCGTCGTCTGACCGGTGGGGGCCGTGGTGCTCGTCGTCGTCGCCGCCGTCGTCGTGGTGCTCGAAGAAGACGGGGACGAGGTCGACGTCGTCGTGGTGTTCGACGTCGGCGTGGTTGTCGGGGCCGGTGGCGGGTTGAAGAGGTTCTTCACCGAGGTCCCCGAGTCCGCTCCGCCGAAGATCGCCGTCAAGGGCTTGCCCGAGATGAGCTCGACCGCCGTGATCAACAGAAGCGCCAGCACGAAGACGATGACCGCGCTGGCGGCGATGGCCCGCCAGGAGAGCCGGCGCGCGGCAGCAGACCGACGGACCGCCGGCTGCATGGGCCTCGTCGTGGCCTGCAGGCGTTCGGTCGCCGGTGCATCCGCCTCCGCCGAGATCTCCAGACGCCCGGTCTCCCCAGCTGGGGCCGCCGTCGACACCATCTCGACCGTCTCGTCGGCGGCCGCCGCCCGGCCCATCACTTCCGTCGGCGCCGAAGCCGCCGACGCACGCGTGTCGCCGCTCGCCCCGGTGCCCCCGAGCTTGCGCAGCAGTGTGGCCGACTCGGGTGCGTTGACCACCGCCTGCTTGACGGCCGCGTGCCCCCGGTCGATCGATTGCGCCACGAAGGCGGTGGCCATGGTGGCGGCAGCCGAGCCGATGGCCACGCCGACGATGGTCCCCTTGACCCCGAACGTCGACGCGATGACTGCAGCGATCACCGCACCGGCGGTGGAGGCGAGGATCTGGCGGAACGAGAACTTCACGCCAGGGGGCTCTCGTCGCCCACGAGGGGTTGGACGGCGCGGGCGATGAACTGGCGGGCCCCGGAATCGAGCACCCAGTCATGCGCGAATCGGGCGATGGGGCCAGCGAAACGGGAGACCACCCGCAGGGCCCGTTTCCCGGACGCCAGCGAGCTGTGCAGCGTGGCGGTGCAGCACCCGGTGCCGGCGTCGTCGAGCGTGAGCGTTGCCCTTCCCACCACGTCCCCCCGGACTGTGGCCCGAACGAGCACGGCCGGCTCGACCTGTTCGATCACGACGCCGAACCGCACCGGGTAGGGCACCGGCGGCTGCACCTCACATCGCCATTCCTCCCCCGGCGCGAGGGCGGCGCCGTCGAACGCCCGCAACCATGGCCACCACGTGCGGTACTGGGACACATCGCTGATCAGACCCCACAGATCGTCTCGCGGCAACCGCAACTTGTATCGGTGCACCGTCGTGATGCTGCCCGGGATCTCCGCCGCCGCGCCCGTCCCGTCGCCGTCAGCACTCACTCGCCGACTGACCCGTCGGTCTGCTGGCACAGGAAGTCGGCGTGATCATTGTGAGGCGCAGAGATTCGCGGCCGCGGCTCGTCGCCGATCATCGACGGTTCGGGCCGGGTTCTCGCAGGCAGCACCGGCCCAGGCTAACGGGTGCCCTGGCGAAATCACCGGGCGAGAGGGGGCCGGTATCATGGCGGTCGTGCGTGAACGGTGGCTTTCCAGGAGAGCCGTATCGCTCCATCTGACCATCCTCGTGTTCGTCCCGGGCTGTGCGGTGGCGGCCTGGTGGCAGATCAACCGGGCCGCTGGCGGGAACCAGCTCAGCTACCTGTACTCGGTGATGTGGCCAGCTTTCGGTCTCTTGAGCGTGTATTTCTGGTGGATGCTCATCCACACCGACTTCGACAACGCCGGGTTGAAGGGCGTGCTGCGCCAGCAAGCCGCTCTGACCTCCGGCGAGGTGCAGACGGCGGGAGAGCCCGCGCCGGCTGCCAACACGATGCGAACGGGGGCGCCCCCCGTTTCTGCCGCCGACGACCCCGAACTGGCGGCCTACAACGCGCGGCTGGCGGAGCTTGCTTCCCAGGGACCAAAGACCTGGCGCGCCCGCGAGTCGGTCGTCGTCCGACGAGAACAATGAGGCGACTCACCCAGCGCGGCCTGCGGGGGGCGCTCTTTCGCTATCAGCTCATGGCCAACATCGTCGGCGTGCTGATCATCCCGTTGTTCATCTTCACCGGCCTGCACATCGCCAAGGTCGGGAGCTTCAAGGTCGAGCTCGCCATCTTCGGCGTCGGCCACGGCTACCTCTACATCGTCTACCTGATCGTCGCCGGATTCCTGGCGCTTAAGGCGCGGCTGCACATTCCCTGGATCATCTTGATGTTCGCGGCCGGCCTCATCCCGGGCCTGACCTTCCTCACCGAGTGGATCATCGTGACCCGCAAGATCCAGCCGCTGATTGCCGCACAGGACGCGGCAGCGGCAGCGGAGACCGAGGCGCCCGGAGTCAGTCCAACCGCTCGATGACCGTTCCGTTGGCCTGGCCCCCGCCCTCGCACATCGTCTGATAGCCGTACCGGCCGCCGGTGGCCTCCAGGTGGTTCAGCAACGTGCCCATCAGACGCACGCCGCTCGCGCCCAGCGGGTGACCGATGGCAATGGCGCCGCCACGAGGGTTGAAGTGCTCCATGTCATAGGAGAATTCCTTCTGCCACATGAGCGCGATCGCCGCGAAGGCCTCGTTGCATTCCACCGCGTCGAACTCCTCCACCTTCATGCCCGAGCGCGTCAGGAGCTTGTGGGTGACCGGCACCGGAGCCGAGAGCACAATGGCGGCGTCGTCGGCCGCCACGGCGAAGTGGCCGAAGCGGGCCCGGACCGGCAGGCCCAACGCCTCGGCCACCGAACGGTCGGCGATGAGCATGGCGGCCGCACCGTCGGTCGTTTGCGACGAGTTCCCAGCCGTGATGTCGGGGGCCGTGTCGGGCTCCCAGCTCTGGGCGGGCGGCAGCGCGGCGAGCGCCTCGATCGTGGAAGAGCGCCGGATGCCCTCGTCGGAGCGGAGGAACTCGCCCGTGAGGGTGCCGTCCTCTGCCTTGATGGGGACCGCCACCGCCTCCCGCTCGAAGTGCCCGTTGTCCCAACTCTCGGCGGCCCGCCGGTGTGACTCCAGCGCATAGGCGTCCATCTCCTGGCGCGTGATCCCGTAGCGCTCGGCCAGGACCTGGCTGACCCGGAACTGCGTCCAGAGCCGTCCGTCGACCGCCTCCATGAAGGAGGGCGGGAAGGGACCCGTCCCTCCTCGAGCGTTGGAAGCGAGCGGCACCCGACTCATGACCTCGGCTCCGCAGGCGATCACCAGGTCGTAGTGGTCCGCGGCGACACCCGCGGCGGCGAAATGGACGGCCTGCTGCGACGACCCACACTGGCGGTCGACCGTGGTGGCCGGAACCGTCTGAGGCAGACCGGCCGACACCCACCCATTGCGAGCGAGGTTCGTGCTCTGCTCCCCCACCTGGCTCACACATCCACCGATGACGTCGTCGATGCGCCCGGGGTCCACGCCCGTCCGCTCGATCAACGTGGTCAAGGCGAAACCAAGGAGGTCCGCCGGATGCCAATGGGCGAGCGCGCCACCGCGCTTGCCGAACGTCGTGCGCACGACGTCGACGATGACCGGCTCTCTCATGGTGCTGCCTCCTCGAATCTCCTCAGGTCAGCCGACCTAGTTTTCGGACTCTTCCGCCTCCGCTGCACCCGACGCCACCGCTTCCTCGCGGCGGGCCATGAGGGTCTCAACGGCGGCACTGGCGCCCGCCGGATCACCCTCGTAGGCAACGCTGCCGTGATTCAGCACGACAGCCCAGGTCGCCAAGTGCAAGACGCGATTGACCTGTTGCTCCACCACCACCAGTGCGGTGCCGTTGCGATTGATCTCCCGGAGCCCCTCGTACACCGCGTCGACGACGACGGGAGCCAGACCGAGGGACAGCTCGTCCGCCACCAGGACCTTGGAGGGCACCACGAGGACCTTCGCCAGCGAGAGGAGGCGCTGTTGCCCTCCAGAGAGCGTGCCCCCGGATTGGCGCCGGCGCTCACCGAGGATGGGAAAGGCCGTGTAGGCGCGCTCGAGATTCTCCTTGAGCTTGGCCCGCCCCTCCCGCTGACGGAAGGCCAGGGTGAGGTTCTCTTCCACGGTCAGGGTCGAGAACACGCCACGACCCTCGACCACGTGCGCCATGCCGAGCCGGGCGATCTTGTAGGCCGGAAGTGCGGTGACGTCGTGCCCAGAGAACATGATCTGACCCGCCGAGGCCGTGACCAACCCGGTAACCGTCCGGGCCACGGTGGACTTGCCGGCACCGTTTGATCCGACCAGCGCGACGATGCCTCCGTCGGGCACGCGGAACGACACGTCGAAAAGGGCGCGATAGGGGCCGTAGGCGGCGCTGACGTTGCGGACCGACAGGACGTCCGAGGTCTCAGGTGCCGCGGTGGCCGTGCTCACGCGTGCCCCATCTGTCCGAGGTAGGCGTCGCGCACCGCAGGATCGGCCATGCACTCGTCAAAGCTGCCCGCGAACAGCATGGACCCGAGGTCCATGACAACCGCCCGATCGACCACCTCGGCGACCATGGCGAGGTCGTGTTCGACCAGGAGAACGGCCGTGCCGCGCTCACGCTGGACGGTACGGAGGACGGCGGCGACCTCGGCCGTCTCGTGCAGGTCGAGCCCCGAGGACGGCTCGTCGGCGAGGAGGATCTTCGGCTCGGCCGCCAGGGCCCGCGCCAACTCGACCAGCCGGCAGTGACCCAGCCCCAGTGCGTTGACCGACGTGTCCGCCAGGTGAGAGATCCCCACCAGCTGGAGAGTGGCCTCGACCCGGTCCATCTCGTCCTGCTTCGGCTTGCTCATGTTGAGAAGGTCACGCCACAGCCGCCCCTCGCCCTGCCGGGAGCGTTCCGCCACCATCAGGTGGTCGCGCACCGACATGTCGGTGAACACCTCCACCCTTTGATAAGTGCGGCCGATGCCCAGCCGAGCGCGCTTGTAGGTCGGCAGGCCCAACAAGGGCTGCCCTTCGAAGACAAGGTCTCCCGCTTCCGGTCGCAGCTGCCCACAGACGCAATTGAACAAGGTCGTTTTGCCCGCACCGTTCGGCCCGACCAGGCCGACGCTCTCGCCCGGCGCCACGTTGAACGTGATGTCGTGCACAGCCTGGATCCCGCCAAAGGACTTGCAGACGCCATGGAGGCGCAGGAGCGGCTCGACGTCAGCCATTGGCACCAACCGAAACAGCCTGCGCCTTGCGCTCCTCGGCTGCCGCCTCCCGGGCGAAGAACAGTCGCTCGAACCGCATGGTCGAGCGACGCTTCTGGTATTCGAGCACTCCCTCGGGATGCTGGGCGTACGTGAGCGCACCGAAGGCGAACAGCACGATGGTCAAGCTCGGGCCCCCGAAGCGTGAGGGGAGATAGGTGAGGAGCTGCTCGACCACGAAGAGGCCGATGCCGGCCTGAATGGCGCCTTCCACCGTGTTGACACTCGTGGTGACGACCAGCACCACCAGCACGAGCGAGAAGGTGGTGTTCCAGTCCACCGGCGAGACGTGTTGCTGCTGGATGCTGTAGAGCACACCGCCCACGCCGGCGATCGCTCCGGACAGTGCAAAGACGACAATGCGCTGCCAGGTCGGGTTGACACCGAGACCCGCCGTGGCGGTCTCGCTCCCGCGCATGGCCGCCAGGTTGCGGCCGACGGTCCCCTTGCGGACGAGCAGGACGATCACCACCGCGACGGCGAGCACGGAGATGGAAAGGATGAACATGGCGTGGCCGTCGAAGTTGAAGAAGGCACTCGTGCCCAACCATTTCGATTGCAAACTGGTGCCCTGGGCGCCACCCGTGACCCAGATGTCGTTGAAGGCAGTGCTGTCAAAGAGCAACGCCGCGGCGAGTGTCATCAGCGCCAGACCCAGCCCGCGCAGGCGCAGGGACAGGAGCGCCAGCACCACGGCGACGATGGCCGCAAGAGCGGCGCCGATGAGACCCCCCACCAGGAAATTGAGCCCGAGGTGCACGGCAAAGACGGCGGCTGTGAAGGCGCCGATGCCGGCGAACGTCGCCTGGCAAAGCGACAGCTGCCCCGCCATGCCCGTGATCAACGTCACCGAAAGGCAGATGATCGAAAGGGTGAGACCGTTGTTGAAGACGGTCTCCCAGGTAACCGGGATCCAGGTCAGCATGGAGACGCAGAAAGCAGCCAGGACTACCCACCACAAGGTCCGGATGATGCGATCCATGCTGGGTGCGCGCGCGCTGGCGGCAATGGGCGCGGGCGGGGGGTCGATGGTGGCGAGCGGGTCCCGGCTGGAGTCCAGATTGCGCAGTCCCGGCAAAATGAGCAGAGCGGCGGCGATGGCGAAGAACGGCAGCGAAGGCACCGCCGCCGCGTTCCAGAAACTGTCCGGTGGGATGTACCCCTGCAACACGGTCGTGATGACACCGATGAGCACGGCAACCCCAGCAGCGATGGGCAGCGACCGCAGCATCGCCCACGCTGCTGCCGCGATGGCCGTGACCGTCAGGGTGACGAATTCGTCCGAATTGAAGGCTCCGTACACCGGAGCCAGCAGCACGCCGGCAAGGGCGGCCATGAAGCTCGAGATGATCCATGCCACGGCGACGACACCGTTGGCATTGATGCCGTCGAGCTGGACCAGTCGCCGGCTCTCCACGGCGCCCCGCATCTGCAAGCCCAAACTCGTGAAGCGCAGGAGGATGGTGAGCAGAATGAGGACGACCACGGTGACCGAGATGGTGGCCAGGTAGATCCCGTTGATCGGGGTCCCGTAATTGCCGCCGCCGATGGTGAAGTACACGACGTTCGGGTTGAAGAACGGGAAGATCGTGGTGGTGGCATCGAGGTTCTGGGGACCGAAGATCACCGGAAGCAGCGAGGGAATTCCGACCAGGAGAGCGAGACCACAGACGAGCTTTGCCGTGCTGTTGGAGTTCGGGATGTGACGGAAGATGAACCGGTCGAAGGCGTAGCCCATGACCGGACCCAGTACCACGACAGTCAGGAGGAAAGCTTCCCACCCTGACCAATTGTGGTACTGGGTCAGGTACGTGAAGATGAACGCCGAGGCGAAGGCCTGTGCGCCGAAGGCGAAGTTGAAGACACCCGTCGCCTGATAGGTCAGGACCAGGCAGACCGCGACCAGTGCGTACGTACATCCGTACGGCACGCCCGGAAGCGCGAAGCCGAGGAATTGCTCCACGCCTACGCCCGACTACCCGACGCCGACACTGCCCAGTCCGCTCCGTTCGCCGCGTTTAGGCGGGGGCCGGCGTGCCGGGCGGCAACGGGAAGACCGGGCCCTTCTTCGGGTTGATGGACTGGAAGGCGTTGAAGACGTTCTGGCCTTTGTTCAGGGTCGGCACGTACTTGTCTCCAGACACCTTGATGTAGGCGACGTAGTAGGGCGGTGCGTTGCCGCTGTGGCCGGCACTCTTCCAGTTGACCGGCGCCTCAAGATTCCCCGCCGTGAAGGCGGTGATGGAGTTGTCCTGTTTGATCACGTTGGCCTGCGTGAGGTTGGTGCCCGCCATCTTGACGCCCTGGACGAAGAGAGACGCCGACTCCCACCCCTGCAAGGCGATCTCGTCCTGGGCGTAGCTCGGCTCGTACTTCTTCATCTGGGCGAAGTAGAGCTTGAGGCCGGGGTAGAGGGTCGGAGACGCGGCGAACGGGACGTGTCCGATATCGAAGTACACACCCTGCATGAGGCTCTGATTCGTGTTGAGCGTCCCCTGGTCGTTCCCGCTGAACCACAGCTGCGTCATTTTCAACCCGTACTGCTTGATGGCCCGGGCCATGGTGATATTTCCCTGTACGTCCATGCAGCTGACGACCATGTTCGAGCCGGCTTGCTTCATGCGTTGGACGTCGGTGGCCACGGTAGAGCCCGGGTAGCTGACCTTGAGGTCGGAATAGCTCACCTTGTATCCGGCGGCCGTCAGGGAATTCTGCTCCGACTGGCACGAGGCCGCCGACGCCGCCACCCCGTAGGCGACGAACGCGATCGACGGCGACTTCTGCGTCGAGCGCGCGACGTAGGAGACCTGCGGCGCCGCCGCGGGGTAGTACTGCACGGAGCCCCCGGCCGCGAACAGGTTCAGCGGACCGGCCCAGTTGCCGGTGACGTTGTACCCGTAGGTCGGGATGCCGGACTCTTGGAAGAGGTTGGGCGAGAAGAACGCTGTGGCCACCCCTGTCACGGCGAAGACGTGGTCCTGGTTGATGAGCGTGTTCGCCAACTGGTTGAAGGTGGTGGGGTTGCCACCATCGTCCAACGCGTACTTGTAGTTGATCTTGCGACCGTTCACACCGCCCTGGGCGTTGATGTAGTCGTAGTACGCCCTCTCGCCGTAGATCAACGAGGAGAAGTTGGACGCCAACGTCCCGGTCTGGGTCGAGATCGTCCCCACCGTGATGGAGTTCGACGTCACTCCCGGTGCCGAACTCGTCGCCGCTGCCGCGCCGGCTACGCCGGCTGACGTCGTCACGACGGCTGCTCCCAGCATCGACCCCAGCAGCGCGACTGCTGTCAGCGCCTTGACTCCGTGTCTCACTCGCATACCGTCCCCATTCATCGCTCGTGCATCCCCCCCGGGATGCCCGTCACTGTAGTTGGAGGGTCTCACGCCCATTGCTCACCCCTTGTGCTCTATCACGTCGCCAAACTGCTTTACCTTCACCCGTGACTCCACGGGTTTCGCTCACGTCGTCTGTTGCCGCGTCAGTTCAGAAACAGCCTCCGTCGGTCGTACTCGCGCAACGCCTGGACCTCGTCGAAACGAACAGCCGGGAGCTCCTCGACCTGTCGGGCCACGTCGGGCTGGTACCCGCACGACGACGTGAACGCGCGCACCCTGTCGTCGAGCGAGCCCTCCCCGCCGGGAACGGCGGCCAGACGCAACACGCCGTCGTCGCGTCGCAGGATGCCCTTGTCGGTGACCACGCTGACAACCCGTTGTCCCGGTGACGTGACGTAGGCGACCGTCTCGGGAAGACGCTCGGGCCGAGCCAGCGTCACCACGACGCAGGCAGTGGCGCGGCTGGCGACGTCGTTCGCTCCGCCGGAACCGACCAGGAAGCGGCCGCCCGCCAACTGGGTCGAGTTCAACGACCCGTGACGATCGACCTCGGCCGCACCGAGGCACCCCACGGTGGTCGTCCCCGGGCCGCCGATGACCATGCCGAGGACCGCCGACGCGTCGGACAGGTACGGGGTGGCAGGGAATACCCGCTGGTTGAAAATGTACGGGTCGGCCGGCGTCGGTTGGTACCCCCAGAGCCCGAGCTCGGCCGTGAGCATGACGTTGCGCCCCGCCGCCCGGGCGCGCCCGACGGCGACCCAGGCCGCGAGATTGGCCACACCCGCACCCGCGAGCACGGCGTCGGCGCCGATGTCAGTGACGACCCGCTCGAGCTCGCGGGCCCCCAGTGACGCCGCCTGTTCCCAGCGGGAGATGGCGGGGTCGTCGACGACCGGGTTGGCGTCGGCGTCGGCCTTCCATGACATGGGGTCCGATCGACCTTCAAGCCACCTGAGGTGCTCCGACCCGACCCGGGCCAGGTACTCCTCATGGGTCGCCGGACCAAGCACCCACTCGTCGACGTAGGCGTCGAATTCGTCCTGCGCTGCCGCGGCGGCGGCGGCACTCCAGTGCGCGATGTCCTCCCCGTAGCTGCGGACGGGCAACCCCGGGGCGTAGCACCCTCCCGGGTGGGCGCCGAACGGGGCCTCCACGACTGCGAGGACGCGGTGGCCCGGAACCCGGACCCGGTGCCCGAGGCCCTCGAGGTCATCGACCACACGCTCAACGGTGGCCACGACACCGCGACGCGCCGCCCACGCACCCCACACGCCGTCGAGAAGCGGCTCGGAGAAGACGAGATTGCCCGACGGGTCGGCTGCGGCGGCATGGACGAGCGCAACATCGGGTACCAAGGGCTCGAGCAGCCCCAGGGGGCCGAAGGGCGAATCGATGACGGCGAAGGCTTCGTTGTCGGCCATGGAGGAACCGACCAGCGACCCGGTCACCGCGGCGGGGAGGCCGCGGGCGGCTGCTTCGAGACGTTGCGACAAGGTGAGGATCGACCAGTGCTCGACCTCGACCTGACCCGACTCGTAGGCCTGACGGAAGATCGGGTTGGGGTTATAGGTCGGGAAGCTGTTGCCGGAATACGCGGTCACCACCTTGCGGACCAACCCACCCCTGAAGAAGGCTCCGCCGAGTGCACCCAGGCTGGTCATGACGAGAGTGAAGCCCGGGTCCGTCCGCCAGAATTGCCGGGCGAGCTCACGGGCGGTCGCCGTCCAACGGCTGTGGCCCATCATCACCAGCACCGAATCGCCGGGCCGCACGCTTCGTGCGACTGCATCCTCGAGCGTGGTCACGACGGGCCCACCGGACGCGTTGGCCGCCGGGGTCACAAATCCCGCTTCAGGCGGGACACGAAATCACGTAACCCCTGGTCCGACCTCATTTTTGACCCCAACCAAACCTGACCACCGTGTCAGGTTAGCCATTTCAACCATGCCCGGCACTACCATGCACCGGGCATGGGACCGCCGAGAGTCCAAGTCGACCCGGCGACCGCCCCGAAGAAGCTCACCCGGTCGCCGGCGGCCAAGAAGACAATGACCGGAAAGAGCGCGAGCCGAGCGGTGACCAACGCGGGCAACGGGCCAGGTGTCCGCCCCAGCGACGATGCCGACACCGTCGGCGCCCCGGCCAGCAAGCGAGTCCTGCGAAGCCAGGGGCGACGGACCATGCGCAAGTTGCTCGACGCGGCCATGGTGGCGTTCGATCGACGCGGCTACCACGCGACGCGGGTCAACGATGTGGTCGAGATCGCCAAGACCTCGCACGGCACCTTCTACCTGTACTTCTCCAACAAAGAAGATCTGCTGCGGGCCCTGGTGGCCGAGGCGGCCGGTGAGGCGCAGACGCTCTACGACGCGCTGAGCACGCTGCCGGCCCAGGGGAAATCGCCGCAGTGGGAGGACGTGCACGGGTGGATCCGGGCCTATTCCGAACTGTGGACCCGCTACGCGCCACTGTTTCGGGCCTGGACCGATTTGGCCACCATCGATCCGGACCTGATCGACGTGATCCGCAGCACCTTCACGTCCATGTCGGGCGCACTGGCCAAGCAGATCGGGCCCGACTCCTCGGGCCACATCATCGACCCCGATGCCGCCGGCCTGGCCACACTGGCCATGCTCGACCGCTTCCACTACCTGCGCGAGTTCGTCGGGCAACCGATCGACGACGTCGCGCTCGAGACGGTGACCACCATGGTCTACAGAGCCCTCTTCGACCCGAACGCCTGAACGACTGAAAGAGGGCGCTTACGGGCGCGGCCGTCTCTCCGGGAACACGAGGTCATAGATGCCGTCGACGCCCGAGCCGTGAAGCGTCAAGCCGCCGTCGACGACGATGTTCTGCCCGTTGACGAAGCGGGCCAGATGGGAGCAGAGGAACACCACGACGTCGGCGATGTCCTCGGGTTCGCCTATCCGGCCCACCGGCGTGCCCTTCTCGAAGCGCTCCGTCTGAGTGGGCATGAACTCGAACATCTGCTCGGTCATGGCGGTCAGGATCATTCCCGGCGACACTGCGTTCACCCTGATGGTTGGCCCGTACTCGAGCGCAGCCGACGCCGTCAGCGCGGCCACGGCCGCCTTGCTGGCTGCATAGGGGCTCTCCCCCGCGGCCGGCCTCGTCCCGCTGATGGATGCCGTGCTGACGATGGAGCCGCCTCCGCCGGCGAGCAAGTGTGGCACCGCGGCGCGGATGCCCGCCCAGACCCCGGTCAGGTTCACCCGGAGCACCCGGTCCCACTCGGCCACCTCCATCTCGTGGAGCTTGTTGAAGGCGGAGGTGCCGGCGTTGTTGTAGATGATGGAGAGGCCTCCGAGAGCAGCCGCCGCCGCATCGACGGCTTCTCGCAGCACGTCGGGGTCACCGACGTCCACTCCGAAGGCGATCCCGTCGATTTCTTCGGCGACCGCCTCGGCGGACTCGCCGTCGAGGTCGAACACCGCCACCCGTGCGCCTTCTTCGGCCATGCGGCGGCAGGTGGCCCGCCCGATGCCCGATCCACCACCTGTCACGACCGCTCTCTGGCCGTCAAGCAGTCCCATCGACCCCTCCTGTGCGTGCGTCACGGTCAGCCCACAACGGGGTCGTGACCTGCAGCGGTTCATCGAGCTCCCGGATCAGCAGTTCCTGCGCCATGCTCAAATGCAAGGTGCCATCCTCACCGTGCATGGTGGCACGGATGGTCGCCCGGCCTCCGGCGTTCACGAGCGTATGGATGTCGAAAATGCTCCAGACATCGGCCCGCCAGGGTCGGTGGAACCACAGGGCGTGGTCGAGGCTGGCATCGGTGTGCGTGCCCCAGACGCCAATGCTGTGGGGGCGAAAGGATGCTCCGGTCATGTCGGAGAAGTACGCCAGGACGCCCGCGTGCACCGCCGGGTCGTCTGACAAGGGCTCCCGCGTGCGGAACCAACAGCGACGAGTCGACCGGTATGTCCCGTCGTCCCGACGCTCGGTCGCCCCGAGCTCCCGGATATCGAACGGAAAGGGCGCCTCGAACCCCCCGATGTCTCGGGGTGGCGGTATTTCCGGAGCCATCGGGAGCTGGTAGCTGTCGCCAGGCTCCGGAAGGTGAAAAGAGCACGTCATCCGGAAGGTCTCCCTGCCCTCCACCTTGCTCGTCACCTGTCGGGTGCTGAACGATCTCCCGTCGCGCACGTTGTCCACCACGTGGGTGGTCCGGGACCCTGGACTGGTCGGGCGCAGGAAATATCCGTGGAGGGAGTGGACCTCGAGTCTCGCCGGTACCGTGCGCATGGCGGCGTTCAACGCCTGGGCCACCACCATGCCTCCGAACACGCGGCCGTGCACCCACCACTTCGGGCTGGTCGTGGTGAACGTCGGCCTCCCGTCGGCGTCCGGGCCTGCTTCGCGGGCCGTGATGGAGTCGACCAGCTCGGCCACAGTGGCCGGCACTACCTCGGCCTCTTCGGCGTCGTCAAGCTCCACGCGAGGCTCCGCCGGCCAGCCGGGCCGTCCACGTCATATGAGATCGACCTCGACGGAGAGGCCCCTCGAGTTCAGGTCCACGCTGCGGTTGTCCTCGGCATAGCGGAGTCCCTGCACGTTGAAGAGTCGTACCTCGGGACCCTCCATCGGGAAGGGTCCCCAGTGCCAGGTGCCCCGGTGCAGCACCAGAGACTGGAGTGGCTCGATCCGGAAGGCACGGATGGAGGCCGCCTCCGCCTCGTCGGTGAACTCGACGGCGGCGGGAGCCACCACGATCACGGCCGGAACGTTGAGCGGCATCAGGGCCTGGGTGTGGGTGTCGTGGCGGAAGAGCATCTCGCAGCGCAGGCCACCCGGGCTCTCCGGGACTTCGGCGCGGGCGTGCCCGATCAGGTTCACGTGGGCGTCGGCCCACTCGAACGTCATCGTCTCCTTGCCGTCCCTCGGGTCGACGTCGGCCACAGGAAGCCAGCCGAAGGGCGACCACGCGGCCTCGGTCAGCGGCTCGGGAGCGATGGCTCGTCCTCTCGTGGATGCGTGTGGGGACATCGCTCGCTCTCTCGTTTCCCTCGGCCCGTGCCATGGGCGGTGCGCCTCTGGCGCCACGCGGCATAGCCTGACGCCCGAGTCAGTCTAGGAAATCTTGGGAGGCGAACAGGATGGATGTCCGCAGCATTGAAGCCAAGGCGCCGGTCGTCGAGCACAACGGCACCGTCCCGGTCTGGTGGATGATCGAGTCCCGAGAATTCAAGGACATCACTGATGGGGGCTACCTGGAGCTGGTGAACGAGTTTGAAGTCCCAGGTGGCGGCCTGGTCGACCCGCACTCCCACCCGACCCACGAGTTCTATTACGTCATGAACGGCAAGGGCGTCATGACGATCGACGGCGACGACCGCGAGATCTCACAGGGCGACCTGGTGTACATCCCGCCGGACAAAGTGCACTCCCTGCGTCCGATCAGCGACCACGCTCCGATCCATTGCTTCTGCTTCGCCATCGGCGTGAAGGGCGCGGGAGCCATCAACTACACGACCCACTAAGTGGCGCGCGTCCTCGTCACCCGTCCCCTGACAGAAGGTGGGACAGATCCCCTGCTCAAGGCCGGCCATGAGATCGTGCTGCGCCAGGACGGCCTTCGACTCGCACCCGAGGAGCTGGTTCGGCTGGCGGCCGAGTGCGACGGCATCGTCTGCCACCTCACCGACCGCATCGATACGGCCGTGCTGGAGTCCGGGCGCAGCAGGAGCCTCAAGGTGGTGGCCAACGCCGCCGTGGGCTACGACAACATCGACGTGGTGTCGGCCAATGCGATGGGGATCACGGTCTGCAATACCCCCGGGGTGTTAGACGACACGACGGCGGATCTGGCGTTCCTCCTGATCCTCACCGCGACTCGTCTCGCCTCCGATGCGGAACGGGATCTGCGGGAGGGCCGCTGGACCGGGTGGGGATTCGGGACGCACCTGGCCCGCGACGTCCACGGGTCCACCTTGGGGCTGGTCGGCTTCGGCCGCATTGCGCGGGCGGTCGCCCAGCGGGCACAGGGCTTCGACATGGAGGTCATCCACACCACGCGACACGACACTGGCCTCGCAGGTTTCGTCCCGACGCTCGACGAACTCCTCGGGCGGTCGGACATCGTCAGCCTGCACGTCCCGCTCAGCGAGTCGACGCGGCATCTGATCGGCGCGGCGGAACTGGCCCGGATGAAGCCGACCGCCGTGCTGATCAACACGGCCCGCGGCCCAGTCGTGGACGAGGACGCACTGGTCGACGCGCTGGAGTCAGGCTCCATCTACGCCGCCGGGCTCGACGTCTACGACGGGGAGCCAAAGGTCAATCCGCGCGTGCTCAGCGCACCCCGCACGACACTGCTTCCTCACATCGGGAGTGCAACTATCGCGACGCGGACCGGCATGGCGCGCCTCGCATGTCAGGGCGTCTGCGATGTCCTGGCGGGCAAGACGCCACCCAACGTCGTCGTTCCGGCGCCGCAACCCACCTAGCAGCGACCGTTCTCCCGCGAGCCCGAGCTCCGCTGTCAATCAGCGGGGTCGAACGGTACGATCCAGTCGTCATTTGTCGGGCTCTCCGTGCGGGAGGGAGGTGGCGGTGCTGGCGGTGCACGCGGTCAGGAGAATCACTGTCACCGCTCTGTCCACGGTGCTGGTCGTCGCATTGTTGGGCGTCTTCGGAAGCCAGGTCTCGACGCTTCCCGCGGCAGCAGTCACTCCGAGTTGGCAGACGACCGCGAGCTCCACGCCGCTGGCCGACGTCAACGGGGTTTCCTGCGCTCCGAGTGCGGCCCCGGGCTCAACGACCTGCGTCGCTGTCGGCGACGACGGTGGCAGCGTGGCCTCCATCATCGTGACCCAGAACGGCGGCGCAACGTGGTCCGATTCGACTCCCCCGTCCGGCGTGACCACGCTGTCCACGGTCTCGTGCCCCTCGGCGGCCGTCTGTTACGCCGGCGGAGGCTCAGGGATCTTGAAGTCGAGCGACGGAGGCGCGAGCTGGACGATTGAGGACTCCTCGTTTCCGGCTCAATCGATCTCGTGCTTCACGATCGACGAATGCACGGCGGTCGAAGGGATCAGGATTGTTCAAACAATTAATGGCTCCACCTGGAGCGCTCAGACCCCGCCGTCCGGGACGGACTCTCTGGTGTCTGTTTCGTGCTCAAACGCAATCACCTGCGCTGCCACAGGCGACGCCGATGGTATTCCCACCATCGTCGGTACTGTCAACGGAAGTTCTTGGACAATAATTGACCAGCCGCCAGTGAACTATCTCGAGTCGGTGGCGTGCTCTATATCGACGACCTGCGTCGCGACAGGGGTCGCCTCGGGAGGTGGAGCGACTTCGCTCACAACAACGGACTTCACGGATTGGCAACCGACGAGCTCAATTCCTCTGGGGTCACAGTTGAATTCCATCGCCTGTCCGATCGAAACGACCTGTATCGCCGTCGGAACGAACCTCAGCTCCACCCCGTACGTCGTCGGCACGTCCAACAATGGCTCTACCTGGTCCCTCCAGAGCCCACCGGCAAACGCCGTCGATCTCACGGGGATTTCTTGCTCGGCAGCCGAGGACTGCGTCGCCGTCGGGAGCACGGGCAACCTGGGAGCTGGCTCGACCGTCATGAGTACAACGACGGGCGGTCTGTCGTGGACTGCGAGAACGCCGCCACCAGGTACCAGTCGCTTGAGCTCGGCGTCGTGCCCGAGCACCGCGGACTGCTTTGCGGTTGGCGTCGACTCGGTTCTCTCCTCCGTCAATGAGGGGTACGCATGGAACCCGCAGGCAATACCGTCCGACGTCGCTGGCCTCGACGGCATTTCGTGCGCATCGGCTTCCGACTGCACTGCAGTGGGCTTTGGCATATTCGGGAGCCCGGTCATCATCGGGACCGTCAACGCTGGTACCACCTGGACCTCCGAACCGGTCCCGTCGGGAGTCGGCATCTTGACCGCAGTCTCGTGCGTGGGTGCTGCCGCCTGTCACGCCGTCAGCCATTTCGGTGCGTCCTCGCCGAGCATCATCGCGACGAGCAATGGTGGTACATCGTGGGCCACTGAGTCGTACCCGGGAATCGTGACCAACTTTTCCGGCATCTCTTGCCCGGATTCGCTACATTGCACGGCCGTCGGGGTCTCCTCGGGCGGACCGAATGCGGTGATCCTCGCCACGGCGAACGGCGGTGCGACCTGG
>Ga0182024_10004494_pt1 | contig 32039 bp, 31 predicted proteins | sample P32metaG_FD_120480 | JGI IMG/M metagenome (GOLD analysis project Ga0182024, IMG submission 120480) | Permafrost microbial communities from Stordalen Mire, Sweden - P3-2 metaG (Illumina Assembly) | ecosystem: Environmental > Terrestrial > Soil > Wetlands > Permafrost | place: Sweden: Stordalen...
CGACTTGCCGTGATCGATGTGCGCGATGATACTGAAATTTCGGATGAACTCGGGGAGCATGCGGTATGATGAACCTGGAAACCCCTAATTATCCCACGATGTCCGCGGATTCTCTCAATTGGAGCGATTTTGACCCGACCGGCCTCCGGTTCGCGATCGTCGTGGCCCGCTTCAATTCCACGATTACCGAGAAGCTTCTCGAAGGCGCGCGCGAGGCCCTGGGCAAGGCGCACGTGGACGTATTTCACGTCCCAGGCGCGTTTGAATTGCCCCTAGCCGCGAAGCTGCTGGCCCAAACGCATCGCTATCACGGCATTGTTGCGCTGGGTGCGGTGATTCGCGGCGATACTCCGCATTTCGATTACGTCGCCGGCGAAGCGGCGCGCGGATTACAGGATGCGGCGTTGCAGACCGGAATTCCGGTCGCCTTCGGCGTCCTTACCACCGATACAATTGCGCAAGCGGAATCGCGATGCGGCGGAAAAGATGGTAATAAAGGCTTCGATGCGGCGATGACTGCGCTCGAAATGGCGCGCTTCGCGATAAGTGTGGCGCACTAAAATGGCCGCCCGCCATCGATCCCGCGCGCGCGCGTTGCAGGTGCTGTTTTTGTGGGATTTGCGCAAGCAGGCCATCGGCGAGGCGATCTCTTCGTTCTACGACACGCTTGGGTCCGAGGAAGAGAATCCAGAACCGACCGATCCCGACGAATTCATGGAGACGCTGGTGCGGGGCGCGGTGGACAATGTGGCCTCCATTGATAAGGTCATTTCCGATAAATCGGCGAATTGGCGCATTGAACGGATGCCTGCGGTGGACCGCAATATCCTGCGTCTGGCGGTTTATGAAATGAGCGATTTGAAAACGCCCGCCGCAGTTGCGATTGACGAGGCGCTGGATCTGGCACGCCAGTTCTCGGGCGACGAATCGGTGGCGTTTATTAATGGCGTGCTGGACGCCGTCAGCCGCGAAAAATGAACCTCGGCAAATGAACTTACGTGTCGTGCTGGTTTCGCCTCGAAACCCTTTAAACATCGGCGCGGCGGCGCGCGCGATGAGCAATTTCGGGGTTCTTGAACTGAGGCTGGTAAATCCGTATAATGTGGCGTTTTTAGAAGCGAAAAGCGCGGTTAAATCGCAAGGTATTCTCACAAATGCGCGGGAATTTGAGACGGTCGCGGACGCGGTTGCCGACTGCGCGCTGATCGTCGGCACGACTTCCATCGGTCCCCGCGCGCTGGAACATCCGCTGAGGCGGCTCGAAACGGGCGGGCGAATGATTGCGAAGAAGCTCGCGTCGGCGCCGGTCGCTCTGTTGTTTGGCTCGGAAAAATTCGGCCTCTCGAACGAGGACATGAGCTACTGCCACTGGCTGATGCGCATTCCCACGCGCGAAGAACATGGATCGATGAATCTCGGCCAGGCGGTCGCGGTGTGTCTCTATGAGGTCATGCGAAGTCCCGCCGCGGCCCGAGCGAAACCGGAGGCCAAACGGCCCGCCAGCGCGGAAGAAATGGAGCGCGTGACCGCATTGCTTGAAGAAGTGCTGGAGCATTCCGGGTACGTGCATGCGCGCGTCGAGGGATCGACGCGCATGAAGATCCGGCGCCTGATACGCAGGATGGAATTGAATGCCCACGACGCCGAAGTGTGGCTGGGAATGCTGCGGCAGATCAGGTGGAAGTTGTTAAACTGAGGTTTTCATGACAAAAGTGACTTTGCACTATAATCTTGCCCGTCCGTTGACGGAGCCCGAATTGGGGAGCGTTGCGGATTTGCCGAGCACCTACGGCATCGCGCGGGTGCAGGTGGCTCCTTCGCTCGATAAGCTGACGGTGGATTACGACGCGTCGCGGATGATGAAGACGGATGTCGAATCGGTGCTGCATCGGCATGGGCTGCCGATTGTGTGATACAGCCCTGGGCTGTATAATGGCTGTATGAAGCAGCTCAATTTAAACGTCACGGCGGAGTTCGAGCGGGATTTGAAGCTGTTCATGAAGCGAAAGGGTATCAAGCGCAAGTCCGAGGCGATCCGCATAGCTCTGCGTGAAGTTGCAACCCGGGCTACGCCGAAGTCCAATTTCGATTTTCACTCTTTGCTCGGTATCGGCCTGAAAGCGCCGCTCAACCCCAATCCTCGATTCAAGACCGAAGACGAGTTGTGGTCGTAGACACCTCCGCGCTGCTGGCGGTCGTATTCCATGAGAGTCTCGGGCTGTGGGTGGTTGAACAACTACAGGCGAATCGCGACTACCTTCTCATGAGCAGCGTGAACTACGCCGAAGTTCTGATTTTGTTGCAATCCAAACAGCCTGCTCACGCAGCCATGATTCGCGAGGAGATTGAACAAACCTCGATTCGAGTGGTGCCATCTACACCCCAGCACGCGGAAATCGCGGCCGCTGCACGTTTGAAGTATCCCCTAAACATGGGAGACTGCTTTGCGTATGCGCTGGCGAAGGAAGAAGATTGTCCTCTGCTGACGCTGGATCGGGATTTCAGAAATACAGATATCAGCGTTGTGCTCCCGAAGAGAGTCTCTTGAGGATCCCTACTTCTTCAACCCCGGCACTCCGCCGAGCGTCGAGGCCGACCGCACCGCTCGCAGGATCGATTCCGCAACAGCCTCGGATGCGGCTACGCCTAGCGCATCAATGGAAGCCTTCTCCGCGCCGACCGATAGCGCGATGATCACGTCGCCGTCCGACGTCGTATTTACCGGGTTGATCGTCCTTGCCATGCCGATCTGCGCGACATGCGCCAGGCGGTTGGCGTCGACCTTCGTTAGTTGGGCGTTGGTCGCGACCACCACCAGCGTCGTATTCTGACGAACCAATCCCTGGCCTGCGCCATTCTTCATGATCTGCGCACCGTTCGCGAACTCTCCGTTCGCACCGCGGGCGCCGGCGATGATTTTCGATGTTGCGGGGTCGATCACGTCGCCCACTGCGTTCACCGCTGCCAGGGCTGACACCATGACTCCCGAATTGAGCGTCACAGTGAACGTTCCGATGCCGCTCTTCATCGCGCTTTTCATCCCGAGAACTTTCCCGACCGTCGCGCCGGTGCCGGCTCCGATGTTGCCTTCGGCTACCTGTTTATCCGTGGCCGCCGCGGCTGCGGATTCGCCCATTTCTCGCGTCGGATGCGCGCTGGATTTGCCGATTGAGAGATCGTAGAGGATCGCAGAAACGACCAGGGGCACGCGCGCCGACGGAGTCTCGACGCCGATGCCTTTATGAGCCAAAAAACGCCGTACGCCGGACGCGGCTTCGAGTCCGAACGCGCTGCCTCCCGCAAAAACCACGGCATGGATTTTTTCGGTGACGTGATAAGGACTCAACAGGTCCCACTCGCCCGTTCCGGTGGCAAAGCCGCGAATTTCGCCGCCCGCGACCGCTCCGCGCTCGCACAGGATTACAGTGCAGCCCGTCAATCCGTCATAATCGGATGCATGGCCGACGAGGATTCCAGAGATATCAGTCAGCCCTTTCATGGGATAGCCTCATGTTAGCATCGACCTTGTCATCGTTATTATTGGGGGACGCGGATTGCTCGACTTCATAAAACCGTGGATAGAGACGTTTCAGGACTTTCTCTATTTGGCGGCGCGTGCGTTCCGCAACATTTTCCGCGTCCCTCACTACGCCGACGACATCTTCATTCAGATGGACGTGATTGGCGTGGGGTCGCTGCCGATCGTCATTCTGGTCGGATTCTTTAGCGGCATCATCCTGGGTCTGCAACTGGGACGCGCGTTGGGTACCTATGGCGCGCAGGAGCAGATCGGGCAGATTGTCGCCATTTCGCTGGTGCGCGAGTTCGGACCGGTGTTGACGGCGCTTCTCGTCGCCGGGCGAAACGCGTCCGGCATAGCCAGCGAGCTGGGATCGATGAAAGTGACCGAGCAGATCGACGCGATGCGCGCGCTGGGCACCGATCCGATTCAGAAGCTGGTGACGCCGCGGCTGATTGCGCTGATGGTGGTGCTGCCACTGTTGACCATCATTGCGGATTTTATCGGCTTGATCGGCGGAGCGCTTATCGCCTTCGGCCTGCTGAACATCACCTGGTCCTTCTATTGGAGCTCGGCATGGCGGGCGCTGATTTACCAGGATCTGGCGCAGGGGTTGATTAAGCCGTTTCTCTTCGCCATCATCATCTCCCTGGTGGGATGCCTCTACGGAATGCAAACCTCGGGCGGAACGCAAGGCGTGGGACGCGCGACCACACAGGCGGTGGTGGTGGCTTCCATCTGGATTTTTGTGATTACGTCGTTGATCGATCCGATTTTCTTCAAGACTTATTAACAGCGCCATGGCCGAAACCGCAACATCGGAGGTCCTTCGTTTTAAAGACGTGAGCCTGCATTTCGACCAGACGCCGGCGCTGGATCACGTTTCGTTCGCCATGAACGCGGGCGAAACGCGCGTGGTGTTCGGCGCGGCGGGCAGCGGCAAGACGATGATGCTGAAAACGGCGGTGGGACTCGAAAAACCGGATTCGGGGCGGGTGATTCTGTTTGGCGAGGATGTCACCGATTACAAGGAATCGGCGCTGTTCAAGATTCGCAGCAAGGTGGGAATTTTATTTCAGGAAGGAGGGCTGTTCGATTCGATGAATATCGCCGACAACGTCGCGTATCCGTTGCTCAATCAGCAGGCGCGCCGGAACGGCGATGGACCGCTTTCCGATGCCGAGGTGGATGCCAAGGTTCTTCAAACTTTGAACTTCGTCGAATTGGGCACCACGCTTCAAAAATATCCCAGCGAAGTGTCCGGAGGCATGCGGCGCCGCGTGGGAATCGCGCGCGCGGTGGTTACGGAACCGCCCCTGGTGCTGTACGATTCGCCCACCGCCGGCCTGGACCCGATTACCGCCAATCTGATCATCCATTTGCTGATCAAGGAGCGCGATTCGCGCAATACCGCCGCCATCCTGGTGACGCATCGTTATCAGGACGGGCACCTGATGGCGAATTTTCGCTACAATCCTGACAGTGGTCAGATCGAACCGGCAGTGGCCGATGGCGTAAAGACAAAATTTTTCGTGATGAACGAAGGGCGCCTGGTATTCGAAGGATCGGAGACGGAGTTGAGAGCGTCGGAGGATGTCTACGTGCGCAAGTTCGTGAAATACTAGCCTATGCCGGTCTCGAGCAAAGCAAAATGGTCGCAGTTGCGCGTCGGGGTCATGGCCGCCTTTGCGTTGGCAATCCTGGCCTTTCTGGTCTTCCTGCTGGCGGGCAGTACCGGCCTGTTTAAGAGCACATCCGACCTCCGCACGTACTTCGACGATTCGGCCGCCATCGCCGTGGCCTCTCAGGTGACGTTGAACGGAATCACGGTCGGCAAGGTCACGCACGTGGATTTGTCAGGCTCCAGCCAGCCTGGAAAAATCATCAAAGTCACCATGCAGATCGAGGACGATTACATGAAAGCGATTCCGGTGGATTCGCTGGCAGTGATCACGGCGGGAAATCTGCTGGGCGCGAAGTACATCAACATTAAAAAGGGACACAGCACACAACTGGTTGCGAAAGGCGGCGAAGTGCCCAGCCAGAATCTGACCACCATCGACGATTTCGTGCAGCAGGGCAATACCGCGCTGACGGCGTTGCAGGGAATCGTGACCAAGGCGGACGTGATCGTCAGCCAGGTGGAAGCGGGCAAGGGCACTATCGGCATGCTGCTGGTGGACGACACCATTGCCAGAAAGGCGACCAGCGCCATCACGCAGATCGATGAACTGATCAAGACGTTACGGGCTGCGGCTGCTTCCGACGATAACACGGTCGGCAAACTGCTGAACGACAAGGGTGTGATGTACGATGACGTCCGGACTGCGCTGGCCAAGGTCAACAGCCTGATCGACGACATCGATAAAGGCAACGGCGCTGTCGGAAAATTGGTTAAAGATCCGGCGCTCTATAACGAGGCGATGAAAACCATCGCCGATCTGCGTAAGATTCTCGCCGATGTCAATGAGGGCAAGGGCGACGTGGGCAAGCTGCTGAAGAGCGACGAATTGCATGAGGAGATCAAGAGCACTTTTGCGCGCGTCGACTCGATGCTCGATAAAATCAACAAGGGCGAAGGCACGTTGGGACAACTGCTGAATAATCCCGCGTTATACGAGTCGGTCGAGGGAACCACGCGCGAGGTTCGCGCGCTACTTAAGGATTTCCGCGCCAATCCGAAAAAATTCCTGACGATTTATTTGAAGCTATTCTAGTGGCCTGTCTTCGAAAATGCCGTTTCAGCGGTTCCGTTGAACCGCCATGCGTAAGCATGCGGACAGACGGGAGGATGTATCGCTATAACCCCTGGCGTGAGCCTGGGGATTCGACCGGGATATGCGCCAGCTCGTAGTGAACGCCGACGATTTTGGTTTCACGCGCGACGTGAATCAGGGGATCGTCGAGGCGTATCGTAACGGCATCCTCACCGCCACCACCATCATGAGCAACGGCCCCGCATTTGACGACGCGGTACGGCTGGCGAAGGAAAATCCCACGCTGGATATCGGTGTCCACCTGGTGCTGGTCGGCCAGGCTCCTTTTCCGATGACCGTGGCGCAGTTGACGCGGGCGGTGCTGCTCGGAAAAATTCGGATCTACGAAGAATTGTCGGCGCAGGTGCGAAAAGTCCTGGACGCGGGGTTGAAGCCGTCCCATCTCGATACGCATAAGCACACGCACCTTCTGCCCAAGGTGCTGGAAGCCGTGGCCGGAATCTCGGAAGAATTCAAAATTCCGTGGGTGCGCCGGCCGTTCGATGTTCCGTTAACACCGCGCGGCGTTTCATGGCAGAAGCGCGCCGTCAGCCGTGGTTTGCGCGTCGTGCGCAGCCGGTTTGAGCGCGTGCTGGCCAGCCACGGCTGCCGGTCGACCGACCATTTCGCGGGCTTCCAGATCACCGGGAAATTTGACGCGTCCGATGTCGCGGCGCTCATCCGTTCGTTGCCCGATGGCTCAACCGAGTTCATGTGCCACCCAGGCCTTTGCACCGCCGAACTACGCGCCGCGCGCACCCGGCTGAAAGAGTCGCGCGAACAGGAGTTGCGTGCGCTGACCGCTCCCGAAGTTCGCGACGCCTTGCGCGAATCGGGCGTGGAACTGGCGACGTTTAATTCGCTGGGTTTAGTTGGTTAAAGCCGCCTGCTTGACCTGCAAACCGGCCATCGTATTCTCGATCAGCGTGTCGATCAGCAGGTTGCGATCCAGCCAGGGAAATCGCGGGTGGGTGATCAGCAGCGATGTCAGCCCGTGAATATTCGCCCACAGCACTTGTGCGGAGGCCTCTGTGTCAGCCACGTGAATCAGCCCCAGTTCGGCCAGGCGTCCGATTTCGTTTCGCAAATGGATGAACGCCTTCTTGCCCATTTCGCGGGAACGTTCACATTGCAGCCGCTCCTCGAAATCCTCCGTCATCATGAACGCGACTTTGTAATGGTTGGGGTATTTCAGGCCGAACTCGATGTAGGCTCGTAACCCCTTTTTGAGGCGCTCGATCGGGTCGGCGATGGCCTGGTCGATGCTGTTCTGCTTGCGCACCAGCCGCGCGAACGTCTCCTCGCAGATGCAATCGAGCAGGTCGGCTTTGTCCTTGAAATAGAGATAGATCGTGGTGGGCGAGTACTCAATCTTCTCGGCGATCTTGCGCATGGAGACGTTTTCGAAGCCCTCGCGCACGAACAGATCGCGCGCTGCGTCGAGAATCTCCTGTTTAAGTTCTTTCTTTTCGCGCTCCCGGCGTTCTTGAACTCCCATAGACTTAACACCGTTAAGTGTATGAGAGGTTCCGTCACTTGTCAAGTTTTATAGCGACTTCTGGACCAAATATCCTATAAAAAACGTCGCGTTGTACCCGGTGTGAACCAGCGTTGCGGCTGCGGTGGAGCCTGTTTTGTGACGCACAAAACCGAACGCCGCGCCTGCCAGTCCCACCAGCGTAACCAGCTGCCAGGACCAGTGATATTGCTGGCCATGTACCAGAGCGAAGGGGGTCGCAGTCAGCAGGATCCCGAGCCAGGGTCCCACCGATCGAGCCAGAAGTGGAAACAGGAAGCCGCGGAAGACGAGTTCCTCGAATACCGGGCCGAAGACGGTCAGGAACAGCATCATGATGAACAGTGAAAGCCGGTCTGAGATCAGACCCTCCACTGGCGACGGTAGATCCGGAGCCTTCAGGACCACTCCCAGCGCGGAGGTGCCGATAGCCAACGCGGGGCCCACTGCCGCGCACAGGAACGGCAGCCGGAACGTCGTCCAGCCCAGCGATTGCCAGAACGGCTGCCCGTAGCGCCAGGCGACCACCACGTAAAGCACGCCCAGTAGTAACGCGTAGATCAGCGATTGATACACCATGGCCCCCACCGCGCCCTTCGGCAAAGGGATCACCCGCACAACCAGCCACGCGAGCAGAAATATTGGGATCAAGGAACCGACGAACAGACCGAGATCCTCGTACGTCCAGAAAGGATATTCGCGCGGCTCGAGTTCTGGCGTCATTTGGATTCAATCGGCGGATTCGATCAGTGTCGCCGCCAGCAGGGGGATCATCAATTCATGATGTCCGGTGATGGCGAATCCGCGTCCGCCGGATTTCGCGTGCGGCCGCTGGACCACGTTCACGGTCGGCCGGTAATGTTGGAGAAAATCGAAGTTCACGGTGGTGAATTCCGCCAATGGATGGCCTAGGTTTCGCACCACGGATACCGCCTTTAGAAACACTTCAGGCAGCACCACCGCCGATCCGACATTCAAGTACACGCCCCCTTTATCGAGGCCGCGCACCAGCGAGCAGAGCAGCCGGAAGTCGCGATGCGTGGACGCGCCGATGGCCGAGCCGTCGGCCTGCGGATGCGTGTGCGGAGTATCGGTGCCCACCGCGACATGTACCGTCACCGGCGTCGAGGCCTTGTACGCGCCGCACAATACGCTGTGCGGAGCAAATTCCGGCTTGGCCAGGGATTCCAGGCGCTTGCCCAGCGCTTCGCCCATTCCGAGCCCTTCGCGATCCCCTTCGACGATGGCGAGGTTCATCTCGCGCCCGGTTTCTTCGGCGGCGCCGAAGCGTCCATCGGGCAGGACGGCTTCGACGTCCTCGCTGGTCTGGCCGGCGATGGCGATTTCGAAGTCGTGAATCGACGCCGCGCCGTTCATGACGAATCCGGTCACCCATTCACGCCGCATCAGATCGAGAAGCACGTCGGCCAGGCCGCACTTGACCACATGTCCGCCCATGCCCCATAAAATCGCCCGCTTCTGTTCGCGAGCCCGCCTGAGCGCCGCGACCACGCCTTGAAACGATTCCCCCGCGATGATCTTCGGCAGCGAATCGAGCCATTGCGCGATGCCTTGACCCTTCTCATATGGCCGCGCGAAGTGTTCCACGCGGACCTTGCCGCCGCGGGCGTCGATCGGGACTGTTTTGAGTCCTTCAAATGACAAAGGTTTGTCGGAATAACGGCTCATGCCGCACGTCCTTTTTTGAGGAATTTCTTTAATGCCTGTGCCGTATAACTCTTTTGGTTGCGCACGATCTCCTCGGGCGTCCCACAGACGATCAACTGGCCTCCGCGTTCGCCACCTTCGGGCCCCAGGTCGATGATCCAGTCGGCGGTTTTGATCACGTCGAGATTGTGTTCGATCACCACCACGGTGTTGCCCAGTTCCACCAGGCTCTTCAGCACATCCAGCAGCCGCCGGACATCCTCAAAATGCAGCCCTGTAGTGGGTTCGTCGAGAATGTAGAGCGTCTTCCCGGTCTGGCGACGGCTCAATTCCTTGGCCAGTTTGATGCGCTGCGCTTCGCCGCCGGAAAGCGTGGTGGAGGACTGCCCCAGGTGCAGATAACCGAGACCGACATCCACCAGCGTGGCCAGCTTCGGCTTGATGGTCGGAATGTTTTCGAGCAACCCGAGCGCCTCTTCCACCGGCAATTCCAACAAGTCGGCGATCGAATGTCCTTTGTATTTTACTTGTAAAGTTTCATGATTATACCGGCGTCCACGGCAAACATCACAGGTGACGTAGACATCCGGCAGAAAATTCATCTCAATTCGCTTGAGTCCGTCGCCCTGGCAGGCTTCGCAGCGCCCGCCCTTGACGTTAAAACTGAAGCGTCCGGGTTTATAGCCGCGTTCGCGCGATTCCGGCAGCATCGCGTACAAATCGCGAATCGGCGAAAACACCTGTGTGTATGTCGCCGGGTTCGAACGAGGCGTGCGCCCGATGGCCGATTGGTCGATCTCGATCACCTTGTCGATCAGGTCGAGGCCGGTGATCGACGTGTGCGCCCCCGGCTCGGTGCGCGATTTATAAACCTGGCGGGCCGCCGCCGGATACAGAATATCGTTCACCAGGGACGATTTTCCGCTGCCCGAAACGCCGGTGACCAGAATCAACAGGCCCAGTGGAAACTCGACGTCGATCTTCTTGAGGTTATGCTCGGCCGCGCCCTTGATCACGATACGGTCGACACCTGCCGCGCGGCGCGACTTCGGCATCTCGATCTGGCGCGCTCCGGTCAAATACTGGCCAGTCAGCGAATCGGGATTCATCTCGATATCGTGGGGCGTCCCCTGCGCGACCAGATGCCCGCCGAGCCTTCCCGCGCCCGGTCCGAGATCGATTACGTAATCGGCGCGCTCAATCGTATCGGCATCGTGCTCGACTACCAGCACTGTATTGCCCAGGTCGCGCAGCCGCGCCAACGAATCCAGCAGCCGTTCGTTGTCGCGAGGATGCAGGCCGATGGACGGCTCGTCGAGAACATATAAAACTCCGCGCAGCTTCGACCCGATCTGCGTCGCCAGGCGAATGCGTTGTGCTTCGCCTCCGGAAAGCGTGGCCGAGGACCGTTCCAGGCTCAGATAATCGAGGCCCACGGCGAGAAGAAATTCCAATCGATTGCGAATCTCGTCCACCACGCGTCCGCCGATCAAGCGTTCGCGTTCGGTGAGCATCCAGCCCTTTGCCGCTTCCAGTGCGCGGGAAAGAGACATTTCCGTAAAGGCTGAAATCGCCACTCCGTGTATACGAACGGCGAGGCTGGACGGTTTAAGCCTTTTTCCATGACAAACCGGACAAGGCGCAGCCGACATATATTGCATGTACCACTCGCGCCACGCGTCGGTGGCATTTTCGTCCTGGTACAGCTTGTCCAGCACACCTAGAGCTGTTTCGAGCAGCGCTGCCTGACTCTTCTGTGGCAATTCGTCAAAAGGCCTCGAAAGTGTTACACGCAGTTTCAACGCCTGTGCCGTCAACGCGTGAGTCATGTAACTGGAGTTTCCGCTGACCGCTAGCCCTCCGTCGAGCAAGGGCCGCGAAGGATCGGCGACTACTTTCACCGGATCGAAGCTCCATTTGCTGCCCAGGCCGGTGCACGCCTCGCACGCCCCAAAAGGACTATTAAATGAGAAGGAGCGGGGCTCGAGCTGAGGGACGCTGGTGCCGCAATCGGGGCAGGCCAGCTTCTGGGAGTACAAGCGCTCCGCCCCGTTGACCACCGCGATCAGCACCAGCCCGTCGGCGAGGCGCGTCGCGGTCGCAATCGACGCTTCCAGGCGCTTGGCGACCTCCGCTTTGATCAGCAGCCTGTCGACGACCACTTCGATGGTGTGATTCTTCCGCTTGTCGAGCGTTATTTCTTCGTCCAGCGATCGCAGCACTCCGTCGATGCGGGCGCGCAAAAAACCCTGGCGTGCGAGTTTTTCCAGTTCCTTCTTATACTCGCCCTTGCGCCCCCGCACAATGGGCGCCAGGATCATCACTCGCTCCGCTGTGCCCAGCGCCAGCACCTGTTCCAGGATCTGCTCCGTGGTCTGGCGCGAAATTTCGTGCCCGCAGTTCGGGCAATGCGGCACGCCGATGGAGGCATAGAGCACGCGCAGATAATCGTAGATCTCGGTGATGGTGCCGACGGTCGACCGCGGGCTGCGCGACGTCGTTCTCTGTTCAATCGAAATCGCCGGGCTCAAGCCGTCGATGGAATCGACCTCCGGCCGCTCCATTTGATCCAGAAACTGCCGCGCGTAGGGCGACAGCGTCTCCACGTAGCGCCTTTGTCCCTCCGCGTAAATCGTGTCGAACGCAAGCGAGGATTTTCCGGAGCCGCTCAGCCCCGTAATTACCGTGAACGTGTTGCGGGGAATGGAGACGTCGATGTTTCTCAGATTGTGCTGGCGTGCGCCGTGAACGGTGATGCGGTCGAGCAAGATCTCATTTTCCCACACCCCGTCAAGCAGGCCCGCCAGTAACTATGACAAACTTTCGTCCTAGAACTGATATGGCCAAGGTACTAGTCAAATAGGACGTTCAATCTAGGCATGCCCCTATTGACCTTAGTTCTTTATGGCTATAGAGTCGAAGTACGGTGAACAACGTGAATGAACAACGCAAGAATCAGCGCTTCGAACTGAAGCTGCCTTTTGAAATTATTCGTACCGGGACAAACACCAAAATGGTGGGAGAGACAAAGAACGTTAGTTCCTCGGGCGTACTATTCACCGCGGAATCGGCCATCGCGGTGGGCGAGCCGATTGAGTATCTCATCACCTTTCCGAAACCGGCCGGCTCCCGGTCCGAGGTCCGCCTGCGTTGCGTGGGCACGGTGCTGCGGGAAGACCCCGAATCGAAATTCGCGGCGACGCTGGAGCGGTACGAATTCGTGCGCGGAAAGTGAAAGCCCCAAGCTGACGCATGGGGCTACTGAGCGGCGACCACCGGGACTGGAAGTTTTCCCTTACCGGCGCCCCTCAGCAGCCATTTTTCGATGGCCCTCGAAAGGTCGTCGAAGATCACCGGCTTGGCGATATAGTCGTCCATCCCCGCCGAAAAACAGCGTTCGCGCGCGCCTGCCAGCGCTTCCGCGGTCATCGCGACAATCACCACGTGTCGCCGGGGATCTTCCGCGCGGCGGATCTCCCGCGTTGCTTCGTATCCGTCCATCTCCGGCATCTGGCAATCCATGAAAACCGCGTCGTAGGGCAGCGTCCTCATCATCCGCACCGCCTCGCGCCCGTTTCCCGCAACGTCGACGCGAAGGCCGAACTTCTCCAGCATGCGCACCGCTACCCTCTGGTTCACCACGTTGTCATCGGCTACCAGCACGCGAAGCCCGGCACCAGCGCACTCCCTGGCCAGCGCGGCCACATTTTCGCTGGCTTTGCGCCGGCCGCTGCCGGAACCTCGCGCGGGGCGATGGAGCCGCGCGGCGCGGGTCGATGCCAGCGTGTTCAGCAATTGCGACTGTCGCACCGGCTTCGCGAGGCTTGCATCCACGAAGTCGCCTTCGCTCACCAGGCCATTCCAATGACCGCACCGGTGCATTACGGAGGTCAGCATGATAATCGGCACGTCGCGGATCTCCGGAGTCGAGCGGACCGCAGCGGTGACGGCCGGGCCGTCCATTCCCGGCATGTGGCAGTCGAGAAGAAGGAAATCGTAGGGATCGCCCTCCACGCTCGCCCTCGATAACGTTGCCGTCACTTCCACGCCCGATGACAAGCTGTGATTGCGCATGCCCCACGCCGCGGTCTGCTCAAGCAGCACGCGCCGGTTCACGGGGTTGTCGTCGACGATCAGCACCCGCAGGCCGCGCAGATCGTCAAGCGCCGCCGGGGTTGCTTCCGGCTGCGGATCCGGCAGGAGAGTCACCTCGAACCAGAATTTCGATCCTTCTCCTGAGCGGCTCTCCACCCCGATCGAGCCTCCCATCAGCTCTACCAGTTGCTTGGAGATCGCCAATCCCAGGCCGGTGCCGCCATGCTTCCTGGTGGACGAACCATCCACCTGGCTGAACTTCTGGAACAACAGCCCGATCTTGTCCCCAGGGACGCCGTTCCCGGTGTCGTGCACCGCTATACGCAACCTGGTCCTTTCGTTGTCCAGCGCCGCACCCGCCACTGAAATCCAGACCTGGCCTCTTTCGGTGAACTTAATCGCGTTGCCCACCAGGTTCGTCATCACCTGCCGGATGCGTCCGCCATCGCCCAGGAAGCGGTGCTCCAGCGCCGCCGGATACTCCAGCACCAGGTCGAGCCCCCGGTCTTCCGCCTGCGGAGCCAGCATTTCATTCACATCTTCGATCACCTGCCGCAGATCGAACGGCGCCGATTCGATCTGCATCTTCCCCGCTTCCAGTTTGGAGAAATCCAGAATATCGTTGATGACTGTCAACAGCGCCTCTCCCGACCGGCGCACTGTATCGGCGCATTCCCTCTGCTCCGGCGCCAGATCCATATCCAGAAGCAGCCCCGTCATTCCGATGACGCCGTTCATCGGAGTGCGAATCTCATGGCTCATCTTCGCCAGAAACTCGGATTTCGCCGCGGTGGCCGCGTCGGCCAGTTTCCAGGCCGTTCGGGTGCGCCGGTATTGCCAGTAAATCAGCCCTAGAATCAGGAACAGCGCCCCCACCGCCGCGCTCAGTAGAATGCCCCGCTGCCTCTGAGCCTCGGCCATGTCGATGAACAACGCGTCGTGGTTCGACTGGTGGAACCAGCGGAAATAAATGCCGGCCAAGGCACCGTCACGCGCCATTTCGCTGATTTCCGCTCGCAGTTGTTTGGCCGCTGCCTTAGCAGCGGAATTGTTCAGCGCTGCCCCTATCCCGGCGTTTCCATAGTCGGTGGGAACGGGCAAGTAACGAAAGGAATGGCCCGCGCATGGACCCGTTTGAACATCCGGAAGATGGTGTTCCAGCCTCTCCGGCATCAAACCGGCGTCTGCCTCCCCGGAGCAAACAGCGCGAAAGCTTCCGGCCATGTCCGATTGCGGGCGAACCGGCGCTTCCGGAAAAAACAGCCGCGAGGCAGCCTCGTCGGTGCTACCGGATCTGATTGCCAAAGTGCGCCCCTTCATTTGGCTGGCGCTCGTCAGCGAGCTGTTCTGATTCACCACCAGCCAATACCGCACGTAGGCATAAGGGCGGCTCACAAAATACTGCGATGTTCGCCACGGCCACTCGCTGAAAACTGGCCACAGATCGACCTCTTTCGCCCTGAGGGATTTTTCCGCGCCTACGTAGCTGCGCACCCAGATCAACTGGATGCCGCGGCGGCGCGCAGCCTCCCGCACTATGTCGATGGACACACCGGAGGGGAGGCCGTTCGCCATAACAGATTGAACCGGCGGGGAATCCTCGTATCCAATTCGGAAGCTGCGCCCGTGCAAATCCGGCCCTCTGAAGGCATGCGCGAACAGCAGGATAGCCAGAACCGTCAGCGCGGACACCGCCGCCCAACCGCACCTGCGCAGATAAACCACGAAGCTCATATCGGCCCGAAACCTGCTATTTTGAAAGCAGGATCACCCGTCGCGACATGATCCTGGGCTCCCTCGCCGCCGGCGTTTTGCTGCGAGGCGCAACTCCGGCAACTGTTACCGTTACCACTGCGGTCGCGGGCGCGATCGGCTCCGGCTTCGACGGCGAACCCGTCCTTTTCGCCTCAAAATGCCGAGGCCATCGGGCTCTTTAAACTCATCGGTCCTGGTCTACTGCGGACCGGCTGCAATTCCCTTGACAAAACCACCTGGATTCCCAATGGAAAAGGCCGTACTGCGCCGTCCAGTCGCTGGGCTCCTATCTGTACGGCATCGAGATCGGCAGTGAAGTCGAGCGCGGTGACAATCGACGCAAATGTGGTCAATATTACCGAAAAAAAAGCGTACACTCTAAGCTAATACAGCTGTCTTCAGTCCGCCGGTAATATGAGGGAGACTCCTCAATGAAAGAAAGCCTGGCAATCGCCGCAGTGGTTGTCCTCCTCGGCGTTGGTGTGTATTACTCCGTCCACAACGCGAAGCATCCAGCGGACGACCCAGCGCTGAGCAGTATCGCCAAGGTCGCTCCGGCGGTGAAATCGATTTGCGTGACCTCGATTCAGAACCTCAGCCACAAGCGTGTCGATGGACGGCGTCGACGACGAGTTCGTGGCGCAGCTCAACAAAGTTGGGTTCGTTTCGCAAAAAGGCGGAGGCAAGTGCGACGCCACGACGAACGCGGAAATCGTTGATATCACAGGGCGTGGACGCAAAACGGCACGAATCGATTTCCGGTTGACGCTGGCTAATGAGCAGGTGCCCCGGATGTCGTCCTCGGTTGAGGGCAAGAGCGGAGGGAAGGACGGCGAGGGCTCCCTGGAGAAGACGGTGAGCGAGTTTAAGATCAATCCGGATCCCAAGGAATCGACGGGCGCCGAGCACGAGGCGATTGTCGCGGCGCTGGGAAAGACGGCGGCGCAGATCGACGCGGCGAGTAAGAAGGGGCTGCCGCCTTGGTCGGCTAAGGAGCAGTAAGATAGGCCGCCTAAAAGGCGGCTGCAGCCAAAATTGGCCGCCCTACAAGATCAGCGATTGAGTTCCGTGACCGTGGCGGAGATGACGTGTTTTGGATCAATGCCTACCGAGATGATTCGCCAGGGACAAGTCAGCGGTGTAGTGCCCAGAAATTTGCTGTCCAGCCGGACCAGGTACGTGGTGGGATTGGTGCTCATAAAATGAATGCTCGGGTAGTCGTCGACCGCTGACCCGGAGATGGAGACCCAGGCGGATCTCAGGCGCATCAACAAGAAATCCGTCTTGCCAGGCCCAAACTCCATGTTCGTCTCTTTTTCAGCGAAGTGAAATTCGGTGGCTTCTTCAGTGATGACGAATTCCAGGAGCGGCGTTGATCGCGGGATCACGTATCGGAACGCGACTCCGTCGTTGTAGACGCGCGCTTCTACGTCGATCAGGCGGCCTAGCGAGCCGTTTTGCATGTAGTGCGCGATCAGCGAATTGTATTTTTCGCTTTTCGTGGAGTTGGACGAAGTCAGACCAACGTTTTCTCCTAATAGAGGCTCCTGGACCTCGATATCCAGGCCCATGAAGGACGTTTTTAGCAGCGGCTGGCCCCGGTAGAGGACTTCGTAGGAGAGGCGCGGCAGGTTGTTGCTCTCTTGCACTGCGATGAACAGGCGGAATTCGATTTGTCCGTTCGGCGAAGTGATGCGGCGCTCGTCTTGGGCGAACGCCGCGCACGATAGAACGACAAATGCCAGCAGACGGAGCACTTACGCCCAGCTGAATCCGGATTTCGACAATGGCAACTGGCGGACTCGTTTCCCGGTCGCCGTAAAGATGGCGTTCGAGACTGCCGGCAGAATCGGCGGCAGAGCCGGTTCGCCTAATCCGGTCGGCGGGAACGTCGTTTTCGCGTAGTGAACCTCAATGACCGGAGGCGCCTGCGCCAGGCGGACCATGCCGTGCTGATTGTAATTCTGCTGCACGATGCGGCCTTTTTCGATGGTGATTTCCTGATTCATCATCTCGCTCAACCCGTCGATGATGCCGCCCTGAATGATATTCTCGGCGGCGGTGGGGTTGATGATCTGGCTGCCGACGTCGGCGGCGACCCAGATTTTATTGATTTTGACTTTGTTCGCCGCGCTGACGCTGACTTCGGCGACTTCGGCGAAATATCCGCGGTGGCTGAAGTGGAATGCGACGCCCATCGCCGTGCCTTTGGGCAGCGTTCGTTTGCCCCAGCCGGATTTTTCGGCGACCAGTTTGGTGACGCCTTTCATGCGTTCGGCATCCATGCCAGGAGGCGCGCCGCCGCGTCCACCCGCGGGAGCAGGCTCCGACGCAACGGGCATTGCGGAATCGAGAAGCGCCAGGCGGAATTCGACCGGATCCTTACTCGCCGCGTGGGCCAGTTCGTCAATGAAGCTCTGAATCACGAACGCGAACGCGTTGCTCGAGGGGGCGCGCAAGGCTCCGGTGCGGATGCCCAAGGGCATCACCGACGTATGCAGCGCGTAGTTCGGGATGAAGCGCTGGGGGAACTCGGTTGGGCCCATTGCTCCGGAGGCGACGAAGCGCTCGCCTTCGCCGTAGCTGATGAAGTGATTGCGCCAGGCGACCACTTTTCCGGATGGATCGAGGCCGGCTTTCAAGTACTGGAAGCCGCCGGGACGATAGTAATCGTGAGTGAAATCGTCTTCGCGCGACCAGATGAGTTTCACGGGAACGCCCGCTTGCTTCGAGATGTACGCGGCTTCCACCATGTAATCGTTGTTGAGACGACGGCCGAAGCCGCCTCCGCCGCGGACCATGTGGACGGTGATTTCGTCGTCCTTCAATCCCAGCGTCTGCATGACCATCCTGCGGCCATTGGCGGGTGTCTGGCTGTTGGTCCAGATCTCAATTTTGCCGTCTTTAAAATGCGCGGTGCAGTTCTGCGGCTCGAGCGGAGCGTGCGAGATGAACGGATAAGAATAGGCGGCTTCGACGACTTTGGCCGCGCTTTTGAGAGTGCCTTCGGCGTCGCCATCGGTGCGGATGGGGCGCTGCGGAGCCTGCTTGCTCAACTCGTCGGCTTTCTGTGCGTAGGCGACGCTCGAATATTGCGCTCGCGGGCCTTCGTTCCAGGTAACTTTCAACTGCTTGCGCGCGGATTGGGCGTGCCACCAGGTATCGGCCAGAATCGCGATGCCGTTTTCGAGGCCGGGTTCGCCGGGGAGAACGGCGTCTGTCACATCAGGACGCTCGATCACGAACGCATCCTTGATGCCGGGGAGTTTCTTGATTTCGTCGATGTTCGAGGTGACGACTTTGCCGCCGAACACGCCGCACTTTTCGAACACGGCATAGACCATGCCGGGCACGGTCACGTCGATATTAAAAGTCGCCTTGCCTCTGACGATGGCCGGGACGTCGACACCGGGCTGCGATACGCCGATGATTTTGTAATCCTTCGGGTCCTTGAATTTCAGGGTCGCGGGATTGGGCGCGGGAAGTGTGGCCACCTTGGCCGCCAGAGCGCCGTAGCCGATCGACAATATACGGTTGGAGGCCTGATCCTGGTGGAAGACGCGTCCGTGCGCCGTGGTGCATTCGGATTCGGGCACGTTCCATGTCTGCGCGGCCGCGGTGATGAACAGCGCTCGTCCGCCTGCGCCCACCTGGCGCATCGGAATCCAGTTGTTGGGCGTTCCGGTGCTGCCACCGGCGTTTTGCTGTGGGTAAATTTTGTCGTTGAAATCGGTCTGCTCGATTTTGACGGACTTCCAATCGACATCGAGCTCCTCGGCGATCAGCATGGGCAACATGGTTTTAATGCCCTGGCCGACTTCCGGGTTTTTCGCCATGATGGTGACGGTGCCGTCGGCAGCGACCTTTATATATGCATGTGGATCGGGCGGCGCGGCGGGGGCTCCGCGGCCTTGCGCTTTGGCTTCGTGGGCGGTCTGGAGACCAATAAGAACTCCGCCTGCGCCGAGGGCGCTTACTTTGAGGAATGATCGACGGTTCATCTTAGAACTCCTCCCGCATCGCGGCTGCGCCGGTGGATTTGTGAGGCGCCTTATTTGCGGCCATTTCCGCAGCCTTGTGAACCGCGGCGCGGATGCGCAGATAGGTTCCGCAGCGGCACAGGTTGCCGTTCATCGCGCTATCGATATCTTTATCCGTGGGCTTCGGAGTTTTAACGAGCAGCGCGGCGGCGGCCATGATCTGTCCGGCCTGGCAGTACCCGCACTGCGGGACGTCGGTTTGCTCCCAGGCGACCTGCAATGGATGCGTGCCGTCGGGCGAAAGACCTTCAATAGTCATGATGGGCTGATTCGCGGCGGCCGACACCGGGGTGAGGCAGGAGCGGACGGCCTTGCCGTTCAGGTGGACGGTGCAGGCGCCGCACTGGCCGATGCCGCAACCATATTTCGTGCCGTTGAGCTTCAGCAGGTCGCGGAGGACCCACAGAAGAGGCATATCTGCCGGGGCGTCGACCGTGGTCGATTGCCCGTTCACAGTCAGTTTGTAAGCCATAGGTGATTGCTCCGGATAGTTTCAGCTTAGCAGCCCCAAGCTCACGAGTGTGTGTGAAAACCGCGGCGCTGACCGCTCCTGCTAGTCGCGGCTCTGTTTCGAGCCTTGGGGATTCATCAAGATAAACGGAGCCGCGACCAGCAGGAGCGGTCCAAACCGACTTTTACACAGACTCTGACACATGGGGCTTGAAGAGGTGGTTTTCAACGTTCATGGCCCACTTCTGCGGCGAATACATAAGTTGGGCCGAACATATTGGAACGGAAGATGACCCAACGGGAATCGGGGCTGAAGCTGACGTTCGGTTCGAGTTTGTACTGGTGCTTCGACATGTTCACGAGTTTCTCCGCGCGCAGGACGCCGGGAGTGATAGGAGTTTTTTCAGCGTCGCGATCCGGGATCAGCGCCGGCTTGAAAAGATAAATCCATTCGCCGTCCGGCGCGTGCGCGACCTGGCCTGGGTCGCCTCCATCGCCGCAGAAGAGCCTTCCGTCTCGCGTGACATTGAAGTGAATCGACCATTCGTTGCGCTGGAGGTGATACCAGGTACGCTCCTGCGTATCGACTTTGTAGCCGGCCAGCCAGAAATCTTCGCCGCGTGGGGTTTGCAAGTCGTACCAGATGGTTTTGCCGTCAGCGCTCCAGAATTCGTGGCCGAAGATCTCCATGGTCATGGTGCGGGTGTGAATTTTCGTGATCTCGGAGCCGTCGGTGCGGATGGTCCAGATGCGGTCGACTTTGTGCCAGGGGCCTTCGTGGCAGAACATCAGCAGCGTGGGGTCAGTGGGGGAAAAGAGCAGATGGTTCAGCCAGTCGGTGCTTTTATGGATGGTCTTCACCTCGCCGGTTTTCGTGTTCATGACGAACATGCCCATGGGGATGTGCGCAGCCAGGCGCTCCTCCATCATTTGACCTTTGTTAGGAGGCTGGTCGAGCGGGTGAGACTGTTCTGATTGTGCGGGCCTGACAGGTGACGCGTAGGCGTTGCCGGAGGGTCCCTGCGCCTCGGTGTAAGTACCGGCGAGCAGGGTTTCGTCGGCGTTGACGGTGACGACGGAGCCTCGTTCCGGAAGTCGCGCGATCTCGCGCGTGGCTAAGGTGTCGATTTCGGTGACGAAGACCGAGGGGCCCTTGGTGTAGAAGACGCTTGAGGTCTTGTGACCGACTTCGATGATGCGCACGCGGCCCTCGACTATTTTCTTCACCTCGCGTGTTTGAAGATCGAAGGTGGAGATGCCGCTCGGAGTTGTGTAGACCAGCTTTTTGCCGTCGGGCGTGTAGCCGTTCTGGTTGAAATATAGGCTGGCGCTGCCGGGTTCGTCGGTGAGGCGGATGACGCGATGGCCTGTGTCAGCATCGGTCCATTCTTTCGGAGGATCTTGGGCGAAAAGAATCGCGCATGAGAAGAACGGGAGCAGGATGCGCACTGGAATTATGATCGGACGATCAACGGCGGAACGCAAGCACGGCGTTAAGGCCGCCGAATGCGAAGGAGTTTGAGAGCGCCCATTCGACTTCGACCGCGCGAGCGGTGTTGGGAACTACATCCAGGTCGCAGGCGGGGTCGGGAGCGAGGAAGTTTGCCGTTGGCGGGATTACGCCACGCGACAGAGCGAGCAACGTCGCTGCGGCTTCGATGGCTCCGGCTGCGCCAAGGGCGTGGCCGTGCATCGACTTCGTGGAGCTGACCATGAGTTTCGACGTGTGCGCGCCGAAGACTGTGCGGATGGCGTCGGTTTCGGTAGGATCGTTGGCCAGCGTTCCGGTGCCGTGGGCGTTGATATAGCCGACGGCTTCCGCCGCTATGTTGGCGTCGGCAAGCGCTGCGCGCATGGCACGCGCTGCGCCTTCGGCGAGGGGTTGCGTCAGATGATGCGCGTCGCTGGACATGCCGAAGCCGGCGATTTCGCCATAGATATGTGCGCCACGAGCCTGCGCGCGTTCGAGAGGCTCCAGCACCAGCATGCCTGCGCCTTCGCCGAGAATGAGACCCTTGCGATCGAGCGAAAACGGGCGGCAGGTATCCGGAGACACGACGCGCATTCCTTCCCAGGCTTTCAACATGCCTGGTGAGAAAGGCGCTTCGCTGCCGCCGGCGATGGCGAGTTCCGCCGCGCCGTTGCGGACCATCCAGAAGGCTTGCCCGATGGCGTGATTGGCGGAGGAGCATGCGGTCGAGACGGTGTAGACGGGTCCGGTGACGCCGTGTTCATAAGAGATGCGGCTCGCTCCGGCGTTGGACATCGCCTTGGGAATGGCGAAAGGCGAGAAGCGGGTCTGCTTGCGCTCGTAGTAATCGCGGAAGGATTCGTCCTCGCTGGTCTGGCCTCCGGTGGAGGATCCGGTCACGATGGCGGTGGTTGCGCGGAGGTCGTCGGTCCATTCGATGCTTGCATCAAGAACGGCTTCGCGGGCGGCGACGGCGGCGAATTGCGCAAAGCGGTCCAGGAGGGCGACCTCCTTTTCATCGAAATGGTCTGAGGTTTGGTAGTCGCGAGCTTCGGCGGCGTTCGGGAAACGGACGGTTCCGGGCTCGACCAACTCCATCGCGCGGATACCGCTAACACCCGCGGCGAGCGCCCGCCAGAACGATTCGCGATTCGCGCCGAGCGCGGAGATGACGCCGATGCCCGAGACGGCAACGCGCGTCTTCGTGTGAGCGTTCGCTGCGCTCAAGCCGCTCCTTCCGCCGGAGTCTTTTGTGCGAGCAACTTTTGTGCGACTAACTGGGCGACGCCTTCCGCCATCTGACGGACGGTCTTGATCGCGCGCGCGTCTTCGTCGGGAATGTCGACGTTGAATTCGCTTTCGAGAGCGAAGATCAGATTGATGCCGTCGAGCGAATCGATCTTTAACTCTTCAAACGTACTCTCGATGGACACGGTTTCAAGCGGTATGCGCTGGGTCTTCGCGATCACTTTTATGACGCGGGTTTGCAGATCCTCGGACATCTCAGTGCTACTGGACGCGGCGGGATCGCCGGGAGTTGCCGGAACCTCGGGATCGTCACCCATATAGTTCTTATGATATCTGCGCGGCAACCGGCGAAGTGCCGGTCGCGTCCAGTAGTCGTACCATGCAAGTGATGACTTCCGCGCCGGCGTCCGATTTGTATCAGTCGCACGTCAATCCGCAGTGGGCGAAGCTTCTCGACTTGCTCGAGATGAATGTGCAGTACGACCGCTGCGAAGGCGTGGAGCTGCGTGTTACCGACGGGCGCACGATTCTCGATTTTCTATCGGGCTACGGTGTGCATAACGCGGGGCACAATCATCCACGAATTATCGCGGCACTGAAACAGGAGCTGGATCGCAGAGGTCCGGCGATGCTGCAAAGCCATGTTTCGGATACGGCGGGCGAGCTGGCGGCGCGTCTTTCGAGGCTGGCGGGCAGCGATCTTCAGAAAGTGTTTTTTTGCAGTTCGGGAAGTGAAGGCGTGGAGGCGGCGATCAAGTTTTCGCGCGCGCGAACCGGACGCATCGGATTGCTGTCGGCCCGAGGCGCCTTTCACGGGCTCACCTGCGGCGCGCTGTCCTTGATGGCTGATCCGTTCTGGAGCAAAGGATTCGGGCCAATGCTGCCGGGCGCGGAGCAGGTTCCGTTTGGCGATGTCGCATCGCTCGAAGCTGCGCTGGCGACGAAGAAATTCGCGGCGTTCATTGTCGAGCCGGTGCAGGGTGAAGCAGGCGTGGTTCTGCCCCCGGCAGGGTATCTCGAAACGGCGCAGGCGCTGTGCCGGCGCTATGGATCGCTGCTGGTGGCCGATGAGGTGCAGACCGGCATGTTCCGCAGCGGACGATTTCTGGCGAGCCATCATTTTGGAATTACGCCGGACATCGTGGTGATCGCGAAGGCATTGAGCGGCGGATTGGTGCCGGTCGGCGCGGTGTTGATGACGGATAGCGTCTATGACGCCGTTTACGGATCGCTGAAGCGGTCGATTGTTCACACGTCCACATTCAGCGAAAACGGCCTCGCGATGCGCGCGGGCCTGGCGACTCTCGATGTGCTCGAAGAAGAACGGCTGGGAGATCGCGCCGCGGAGATGGGCGAATACCTGCGTGCCCGGCTGCGGGCTTCCCTGGCCGATTGCGACGTGGTGAAGGAAATTCGCGGCATCGGGCTGATGAACGGTATCGAATTCCAGGCGCCACGCAGGCTGAATCTGCGCCTCTATTTCGAAGCGTTCCAGAAAATCCATCCGGCGGCGTTCGGGCAGATGCTGGTCAGGCGCATGTTCCGCGAGTCGAAAATCCTGACGCAGATCAGCGGGAATAATTTCGTGGTCCTGAAAGCGTCGCCGCCGCTGGTGGTAACGCATGCGCAAATCGACCAGTTTGTCGACGGCGTGGCGGAAGCGGCGGTCGGCCTCGAAACGTCGGGCGCGCTGTGGACGGAGGCGCTGGCGCTGGCTCGTGGAGTCATGAACATTTGAGGTTGCTGATTCTAGCCTCGCTGTCACTCTGTCTCTCCGCCGCCGACCTCGACGCCGGTTACCGCGCGATGTACGATCTCGATTTCTTAGCCGCGCACCAGAAATTTGCGTCTTGGAAACGCGCCAATCCGGACGATCCGATGGGTCCTGTGTCGAATGCGGCGGCCTATCTTTTTTCCGAGCTGGAGCGCTTACGCGTGCTCGATTCGGAACTGTTCGTCGATGACGATAAATTCCGGCTGCGCCAGCATCTATCCGCCAGCGCCGACACAAAACGCGCGTTTGAAGACGAGCTTCAGAGCACCCGGCAAACCGCGCAACGGGCGCTGGCGCGCGTTCCAGAGGACAGAAATGCGCTGCTGGCCGACGTTCTGGCGCATGGGCTGGAAGCGGATTATCTTTCATTGGTCGAGCATCGCGATCTGGCCGCGCTCAGCGTTTTGAAGGAAGGCCGCGCGCTGGCGGTGCGCCTTCTGACTGCGCATCCGGATTGTTACGACGCTTATCTGGCCATCGGCGTCGAGAATTATTTGCTCAGTCTGAAGCCGGCGCCGGTGCGGTGGGTGCTCAACTGGAGCGGCGCGCAAACTAATAAACAGGAGGGCATCGCCAAACTGCGCCTGACCGCCGAAAAAGGAGATCTTCTCCAGCCCTACGCGCGGATGTTGCTGGCGGTGGCCGCTCTGCGCGACAACGATCGCGCGAATGCGGCCCGGCTTCTGGAAGGACTGGTGAGCGAATTTCCTCACAATCGGCTGTACGCCGCCGAACTAGCGCGGGTGAAGAGACAATAAGAAGTGAAGAGACAATAAGACTATGAGAATCGCCAGCGCGGCAACGGCGCTCCCAAAGCATCGCTACGATCAGCAGACGATTCTGGACGCCCTGAAATTTCACTGGGTAGATAAGCTGGATCAGCCCGATATCTTAGACCGTCTGCACGCGCGCACGGGCGTCGAGACGCGGTCGCTCGCGCTGCCGATTGAAGCGTACCCGGAGCTGAAAAGCTGGGGCGAAGCGAATCAAATCTGGATCGATACATCGTGCGAACTGGGCCAGAACGCGATTTGTCACGCGCTCACGCGCGCCGGACTTTCGGTTAAAGACCCCGCCGCGTTCTTCTTCGTCTCGATAAGCGGCGTGGCCAGCCCTTCGATTGACGCGAAGCTGGTGAACCAGATGGGGCTGAATCGCAACATCAAGCGCATGCCGATTTTCGGGCTGGGATGCGTCGCCGGGGCGGCGGGCATCGCGCGCGCGGCGGATTATGTGCGTGCGTTTCCTGACCAGGCGGCGCTGCTGCTTTCCGTCGAGCTGTGTTCGCTCACCATCCAGCGCAACGATCTGTCGATTGCGAATTTAATTTCTTCCGGATTGTTCGGCGACGGCGCGGCGGCGGTCATCGTGGTGGGCGACGACCATCCGTGTGCAGGTCCCGAAATTCTTGCCACGCGTTCCGTTTTTTATCCCGATACCGAAGACGTGATGGGCTGGGATATCGGGGAGCGGGGCTTCCGCATCGTCCTGTCGAAAGAAGTTCCGAACATGGTGTATCGCCACCTGGCGGGCGATATCGATGCATTTCTCGCCGATCACGATTTGAAACGCCGCGATATCGGCGCATGGGTGATGCACACCGGCGGACCGGCGATTCTCACGGCCACGGAAAACGCGCTCGATCTCCCCGATGGCGCACTGGACGCATCGTGGGACTGCTTGCGGCGGGTGGGGAATCTTTCTTCGTCGTCGGTGTTGTTTGTGCTTGAAGAATTTCTCGAACGGCGGAAACCCGCGCCTGGAACGTACGGCCTGCTGGCGGCGATGGGGCCCGGATTCTGCTCGGAGTTGATTCTACTCAAATGGTGAAAACCGACGTAGCAATTGCCGGAGGAGGGCCGGCGGGTCTGGCGGCTGCCATCGCCGCGCGCCGGAAAGGCCTGCGCGTTGCGGTCTTCGAAGGCGTGGCGTCAACCGTGGCTATCGACAAGTGCTGCGGGGAGGGCCTGATGCCGGATGCGCTGGAGGCTCTGGGCGAGCTGGGAGTCGAAATTCCCGCCTCGGCGCGCATGCCGATTGCGGGGGTTCGATTCCTCGAATGCGGTCATGCGGCGGAGGCGCACTTTGCGGGTCAACCCGGCGCGGGCGTGCGGCGTACGGCACTTCATGCGGTTCTCATCGAACACGCGCGGCAGGCGGGTGTTTCGATCTTCTGGAGCCAGCCTGTTCGCGGGCTAACGGCGGGCGGCGTCATGGCGGGCGATGAAGAAGTGGAGTGCCGCTGGATTGTGGGCGCGGATGGCTCGCAATCGGCGATGCGGCGCGCAGCCGGACTGGAATCGCCGTCGGTCTGCCCGCGCCGTTTCGGGTTGCGCCGCCATTTTCGAATCGAACCCTGGACCGACCTGGTGGAGGCCCACTGGGCGCACGGCGTGCAGGCCTTCGTCACGCCTGTGGCGGAGAACGAAATCGACGTGGCTATGCTGTCCAGCGATCCGCAACTCCGTTACCGGCAGGCGCTCGAGTTGTTTCCCGCGCTCGTGGCGCGACTTACAGGCGCCGAGGCGACGTCGAATGTTCGAGGCGCGGTGACGGCTTCGCGCCGCTTGGATCGCGTCGCGACGCACAACCTCGCGCTGTTGGGCGACGCTTCGGGTTCGGTCGATTCGGTGACCGGCCTCGGGCTGGCCATGGCGTTTCAGCAAGCCGTCGCGTTGGGTGAAGCGCTGGAGCGGGAGGATCTCTCGCTGTACGCGGCGCAGCACCATCGCCTGGCCAGACGGCCTCGGGTGATGGAGTCGGTGATGCTGGCCATGGATCGACGCGACACGCTGAGGCGGCGCGCGATTCGCACGCTGGCGGCGGAGCCGGCCCATTTCTCAAGCCTGCTGTCGGTTCACACGGGAGCTTCGTCGGTGTTCTCCTTCGCTGTGAGAGCGCCTCTCGCGCTCGGCTGGCGATTTCTTACGGTATGAGAAAGATCGGCTTCCTGATGTTGCTCGCCTGCGCTGCGCGCGCACAGGCGGTTTTTGAAGTGGACGCGGCGCAGAGCCACGCTGTCTTCACGCTGGGCGATGTGCTGCACACCGTTCACGGGTCTTTCAAAGTGAAGCGCGGGTCGATTCATTTCGATCCATCCGGAGCGGCGTCCGGAGAAATCGTGGTCGACGCCACCAGCGGAGACAGCGGCAGCGGGGCGCGCGACAAACGGATGCATCAGAACATTCTCGAAAGCCGGAAATTTCCCGAGATCGTATTCGTGCCGTCGCGCGTGAAGGGAACGGTGAATGCGAGCGGCGAATCCAAAGTGGAGGTCGAAGGGACCTTCACCATCCACGGCGCGAGCCACACGCTGACGGTCTCGGCCATTGTGGTCGCGACCGGCGACCGTGTGCAAACCAAGGTGCACTTCGTGGTGCCTTATGTTTCGTGGGGCATGAAGAACCCGAGCACTCTATTTTTGAAGGTCGGCGAAACGGTGGATATCGATCTGGACGCGTCGGGTCGCGTTACGTGGCGGTAGTGGCGCCCAGAAAACTGTCGCGCATGGCGGCTCCACGCTGACACTGAGCCGCGTCGGCTTGGACCGCTCCTGCTAGTCGCGGCTCTGTTTCGAGCCTTGGGGATTGATCAAGACAAATGGAGCCGCGACCAGCAGGAGCGGTCAGCACCGCGGTTTTCACAGAGACTCGTCAGGGAGCGGATAGACTGAATCAGGCCACGCTCATAGAGCGATCCTTACGTTGAAGGGTTGGCGACGTCCGACCCGCCACTGCCTGGTAGCTTTCATACGCGCGCTCCGCGATCGCCGCCCAACTGAAATAATTCTCGGCCGCCCGCCGGGCTCGTGCGCCCATGCTCAAGCGGGCCGCTGGGGCCGAGAGCAGATCGCACAGTGCGTCTGAGAATTCTCCCCAGTCCTGGCGAATCGCGACATGGTATTCGTCGTTGAGACCCAACCCCGCGCAGCCCACCGGCGTCGAGACGATCGCCTTTCCGCAGGCCATCGCTTCCAGCACCTTGATGTTGGTGCCCGCCGAAACTTCCAGCGGAACCGCGACCACTGATGCGCGGGCATAAAGCGGACGCAGATCCTCCACGAACCCGTGAATCTCGATCCTGGGGTCCAAGCTGCTTAGATCCTGCTTCCGCCCGAATCTTTTCCAGAACGATTCGTAATCCGGCCCGGCGACCACGCGCAGGCGGGCATCCGGGGTCCTGGCCCAAACCCGGGGCATAATCTCCTGGCACAAGTTTTCGAATCCAATAATATTCGGCAGGTGGCGGAAGGAGCCGACATAAAACACTTCGGGTGAACCGGCTGAAAGTTCCGAAGGCCGGAACCGGTCGATATCGACTCCGTTGGCGATCGCGAAGGTGCGCTCTCCACTGCGCTTTCCTTCCTCGATCGCGCGGGCGCGGTCTTGTTCGGAGACCGTCCAGACGCCTTCATACGCCGCCAGCCACTTGCGCTCGAACTGAAGCCAGCGCTCATACTCCCGCCACGACGCCGGGCTGGAATTCGCCTCGGCAAGCTGGCGATAGAGGCTGAAGGTCAGGTCGTGCTCGACGAGAATCGCCGGCACGCCGGGCGCGCATTCCCGGAATCCGGCGAAATGGGTGAACTCGAACTGAATCAAGTCCGGCATCAGCTTCCGCGATAACTGCGCAATTAACGCCCGCAGGCTGGCTGATTCGCTGGCCGAAACCTGCGCCGGAAGCGTTTTATGGTCGGCTGTCCGCTCGTCCTTGTCCACCACGTGAACTTCGCGAAATACCTGGTGCAGCCTGGCGTAGTCCACCACCTCGTTGGCTTCGCGCATGGCGATTAGGGTGAAGTCGACGCGACGAGACAGCTCTTGGCACAGGTTGTAAATGCGGACCGCGCCGCCGTGCGAGAGAGGGAACGGCAAGAAGGGAGAAACCACCAGCACTTTCAGCCGCTCCGAAACGCGGCTGGACGTTTCGAGCCCCAAAGGATCAAACCTAAGCGCGAAACAAACGTTGCCCCGCGAAAGATCCTCCTGCCGCGGACAGAGGCGGCGCAAGGAGGGATCACCGAGCGCCTTCAGCACGAACTCCGTATCCTGAATCGGAAATTCCGGCTGCTCTTTGAGCGGCAAACTGCTCCCCACGCTGTACGACCGCCATCCCGCCGCCGCCGCTTTCCAGAACAGGATCAGCCACGCCGTCCCCGGCATGCTACAGCGCGGGATGCCGAGCGCGAGCAGCTTTTTCCGGTCTACCAGAATTGTTCCCGAAAGGGGCGCGAGCACGCGGGTCGCTTCGCCATGCTGCAACGCGCGGAACGGAGCGGTTGCTGCAAGTTGCTTCTTCCAGCCCCGAAAATGCGCCTGTCGCGAGACCGCGAACGTCCGCGCGTCGTCGAACAGCAGGCTTCCCTCGGGAACAGAATCGCTATCGCTTCCGCTCTGCCACAGCACCCAGCGCGCGTCGCTGGATCGCGCGAGTTTTTCCAGCGCCTCGCCATTCCACTGCGGCCCAGTCTGCCGGAAAGGAACAACGCCCTCGCCGTCCGCTTCTCCGGCATCCAGCATCAGCGGCTGATTTCCATGCAGGTGGCGGAACAACCAGATGTGAGGATTCAACATCCATCGCAGCAGCGTCGCCAGCACACGCAGCCCGGTGGCGGCAGCTAACTTAGAAAGTCCCCGATAAATGTCGCGGCAACGCACGCGCGCGGAATCGAGCGCGTCCCTGGTTCGGACATGAGCCGAATGAATCGCCTCCCGGGTGTCGGCCCAGGCCAGCTCCATCGCGTCCCGTGCGGCGCGCACGCAGTGAATGAAAATGTTCGAAGGAGTTCCGGAGAAAAATCCGCCGTCGCGATTCAGGATCAGCACGCGAAAGGGAGGAATCAGGAAAGGAGCCAGTTTCAACGGCCACGCGCCGCGTTCGCCGGTCCAGGCGCCGACGCTGATCGCAACCCAGCACTTCCACAAATGCGATTGCGCCTCAGCCGCCAGCGACAGAGTATTCTCGTTTCGGAAAACGCGCTCGCACAGGGCCTCGGTTTGCGGAAGCGGCTCGACCGTGGTGAACAGCCAGATGGGGACTTCGGGAGCGCCCTCGCGCAGGTACACGACAGCCCGATGAGAATCGGCCGCGCTTGCGCCGAACACGCCGGCGACCTTCTTATCCCCTTTTCCGGCAACCTTCAGCCAAGATTGTAGCTGGGACCGTAGCCGGCCCTTCCAATGCAACATCTATTACCCCGTAACGAACCTGCCCCGTTAACCTGATCAAGAAGTATACTCTGCTAGATGCATCCCGTCCACTATGCTTGGTACTAATTTTTGTAAAATCATCAGGTGAACCCCTACGCTTCGTTCTTAGGCCCTTTGGACCCCCGCCAAGTCATCGCCTCGACTCCAGCGCGGCTGCGCGAATCTCTCGATTCCCTCGGCGAAGCCCGCGCTAATCAGTCTCCTGCCCCAGGCAAGTGGTCCGTGCGCGAAATTCTTTGCCATCTGGCGGATTGCGAGATCGTTTTCGCCTATCGTCTTCGACAAACCCTGGCCGAGCCGCACCACGTGATCCAGCCTTTCGATCAGGACATCTGGGCGCGGAATTATGCCGCCTATGACGCCCCGGCGGCGCTGGCCGTCTTCACCGCGGTTCGCGATTTCAATACCAGGCTGATCGCCTCGCTGCCGGCGGAAGCCTTCTCGAAGCCCGTCAGTCATCCGGAACGCGGCGCGATGACGTTTCAGACCATCGTCGAAACCATGGGCGGCCACGACCTGAATCATCTCGCGCAAATCGAGAAAATAATCGCAATTCGCTAAACTAGAGACATCATGTCCATAAAAGTAGGTATTAACGGCTTCGGCCGCATTGGAAGAAATGTTGTCCGAGCCGGATTGCATAATCCGCATATCGAATTTGTCGCTGCCAACGACCTGACAGACACCGCCACGCTCGCGCACCTGCTCAAGTACGATTCCACCCTCGGCATGCTTCATGAAGACGTCAAAGTCGAGGGCAATATCATCTTCGTCGGCGGTAAAAATATCAAAATCTTCGACACCAGGGACCCGGCAGAGATCGATTGGTCCAGCGTCGGCGCCGACGTCGTCATCGAATCCACCGGCCGCTTTACTGAGGCTCAGGACGCAAAAAAGCACCTGCGCGGATCCGTCAAAAAGGTCATTATCTCCGCTCCTGCCAAGGGCGAGGACATCACCATCGTGCTCGGCGTGAACAATAGCGCCTACGATAAGTCCAAGCACCACATCGTTTCCAACGCCTCCTGCACCACCAACTGCCTCGCGCCCGTGGCGAAGGTTCTGCACGAGACCTTCGGCATCGAAAAAGGTTCGATGACCACGATCCACAGCTATACCAACGATCAGAACGTGCTGGACTTCCCGCACAAGGATCTGCGCCGCGCCCGCGCCGCCGCGCTCAACATGATCCCCACCACCACCGGCGCCGCGAAAGCGATTTCGCTGGTCATTCCGGAACTGAAGGGCAAGCTGGACGGCTACTCCATGCGCGTCCCCACGCCCGACGTCTCGGCCGTGGACCTGGTGGTCGTGACCACGAAAAACACCTCCGACGCCGAGGTGAACGCTGCTCTCAAAGCCGCCGCTGAAGGCCCTCTCAAGGGGATCCTCGCTTACACGGCGGATCCGATTGTCTCCACCGACATGCTGCACAATCCCAACAGCTCCATTGTGGATTCGCTGATGACCAAGGTGCTGGCCGGCAACCTGGTAAAGGTGCTCGCCTGGTACGACAACGAATGGGGCTACTCCATGC
>Ga0182024_10004495_pt1 | contig 32037 bp, 29 predicted proteins | sample P32metaG_FD_120480 | JGI IMG/M metagenome (GOLD analysis project Ga0182024, IMG submission 120480) | Permafrost microbial communities from Stordalen Mire, Sweden - P3-2 metaG (Illumina Assembly) | ecosystem: Environmental > Terrestrial > Soil > Wetlands > Permafrost | place: Sweden: Stordalen...
CAACGTGCGCGCGAAGTGGCTGATGCACGCTACCGTGATGCATATCCCTATTTTGTTAGGGTTGATGGCGTTCGATAAAATTCCCCGTTAGATCGTTTTAAATCGTGGCACCTTCCGACACTCTCTGAATCGGATTCAACGAAGAATTTTCCCCCACGAACAACGATAACTAGCAGTAGTATCGAAACCGTGGTCAATTCCGTGGTCTCGCAAACTTCCGCCGGACGCAACACTCTCAAGATTCCGTCAGCCTGACGCTGGTTACTTCCGCGGTTCATTTCGTCGACAATGCGTTTCGGCTGGACCTGTATCCCGGGCCAGCGTGGCTTTCGCGCTCTGGCATTTTGCTCGCGTGGCTGGTCCTGCCGGTGCTCGCTTTCGCTGCGTACTGGAGTGCAAATCGCGCCGCGCTAATCGGTTATGGGCTGTTGGGGTTTGCGGGATTCGCGCACTACCTCCCGATACATCGGCATCCCGTTCCGCTGAGGTGTTTTGCCACCATTTTTGCGGAAGCGTTGGCTTCTGTCGCGCTTATCGTGATTGTAGTGTTTCGCGGGACCGCGTTCTCACAACCGGCTGTGCAGAAACCCAAATAAGCAGGGAATTACTTGGGTTCGAGAGCCGCGATTATCGCGTCCGTGAATTCTTTTGTGCAGGTAGTGCCGCCGAGGTCGCGGGTGAAATGATGGCCCTCGCGATAGACTTTTTCGAGGGCGGCTTCGGTACGGCGGGCGGCGCTGCGCTCGCCCAAATAGTCGAGCATCAAGATGCTGCTCATCAGCAGGGCAGTAGGGTTGGCGAGACCCTTGCCGGCGATGTCTGGGGCGGTGCCGTGGACGGCTTCAAACATGGCGCATTCGTCGCCGATGTTGGCGCTGGGAACCACGCCGAGGCCGCCGACGAGGCCGGCGCAGAGATCGCTCATCACATCGCCGTAGAGATTGGGCAACAGCAACATGTCAAATTGTTGCGGATTGAGCACCATCTGCATGCAGGCGTTGTCTACGATCATTTCTTTGTATTCGATTTCTTTGTGATGCTCGGCGACGGCGCGGATGGATTTCAGGAACAGGCCATCGGAAAGCTTCATAATGTTGGCTTTGTGGATGGCGTGAATTTTTTTGCGGCCAAATTTGCGCGCGTATTCAAAGGCGAAGCGGGCGATGCGGGTGGAAGCGCGCTCCGTGATGATTTTCAGGCTCTCGACCACGCCGGGAACGACCTCGTGTTCGAGGCCGGAGTACAGGTCTTCCGTGTTTTCGCGGACGAGAACAAGATCGACATTTTCATAACGCGAGGGCACGCCGGGCAAATTCTTTACCGGGCGCAGGTTGGCGTAGAGATCGAGCGCTTTGCGCAGCGCGACGTTTACGCTGGGTGCGCCTCCGGCAATCGCGGTGGCCATTGGACCTTTTAGCGCCACGCCGTTTTTGCGCACGGCATCGACGGCGGCTTGGTTGACGAGCTGGCCTTGTTCGTTGGATTTATCGGTGCGGCCTTCGATGACTTCCCAGTCGATCAGCACGCCGGAAGCTTCAAGGATGCGTTGTGTGGCGGCGGCGACTTCCGGACCGATGCCTTCGCCGGCGATTAGAGTGACTTTATGTCTCATAGGGCATCTTATTGTAAGTGTGCGGCTTGCGATTGTCGAAGGACATCGAAGGCGCTGTTGCGTCGTTTGTAGGGTGCGGTGCGAACTGGGAGCACAGAGTGGAAACCAGAGATGTGCACCGCTTTTGGAACTTTGTTATACTAGGGCTGTTAGTTTGCCCTAAGCCAGCGCGCTGGGGGCGGAGGCCGAAAGAATTATGATCAGTCTAACTCCTGTTGCGACCACCAAGGTCAAGGAAATCATGAGCATGCAGACGCCGGTGCCTACGGCGTTGCGCGTTGCCGTTGTCGGGGGCGGCTGCTCTGGGTTTCAATACCACATGGCTTTTGAGAATCAGACCAGCGATGGCGATGAAGTGGTCGATTTCAATGGATTGAAAGTGGCTGTCGACCAGATGAGCTCCATGTATCTGGAAGGCGTGGAAATCGATTACATCGAGACGGTGGAAGGCGCGGGATTCAAGTTTAACAACCCCAACGTCAAGAGCACCTGCGGCTGCGGCAGTTCGTTTAGCGTTTAAGATTGGCGGGGGGCGCTCGCTGCGCCGACCATGGCGAGTTCTCAAGGCTCTTGATCGTATCGTTCAAGAGCCTTTTTTTTGCTCGTTTGCTGTGAATTGTTGAGGATGAACGGCCTGATGACGCGGTTTGCAATCTTGGCAGTCCCTCCGTATGCTGAAGAGCCAGCATGAAAATAGCTCTCGCGCAATTTAATCCCACCGTAGGCGATTTTTGCGGAAACGCTGCCACCATTTTAGAGCTTTCGGAGCAGGCTAAGCGCCGTGGCGCGGATTTGGCGGTATTTACTGAACTTTGTCTGTGCGGATACCCGCCGCAGGATTTGCTCGAACGTCCTTCCTTTATTCAACGCAATCACGATGAATTACAGGCGCTGGCGAAGGCCATGCCGCTGCCGGCGATTGTCGGATACGCCGGCGCGGTAAAAAACAACCACGGAAAAGCCGTGGCCAACAGAGCAGCACTGATTCGCGATGGCCGAGTGATCTTCGAGCAGAGCAAGATGCTCTTGCCGACGTATGACGTTTTCGACGAATCGCGTTATTTCCAGCCCGCAGAAAAACAGAGCACGTTTGGGTTTGGCGCGGAAACTTTAGGCATTACGATTTGCGAAGACGCCTGGAACGACGTGGGATTTTGGCCGGTACAACTTTACGAGCGCGACCCTATTACGGAAATTGTGGAGCAGGGAACCAGCGTGTTGATCAATATTTCCGCGTCGCCGTACACGCTGGACAAACGCACGCTGCGCTTTGAAATGCTGCGATCGATTGCCCTGCGGCATAAGCGGCCGGTGGTTTACGTGAATCAATTCGGCGGGAACGACAGCCTGGTGTTTGATGGCGCAAGCCTGGCGCTCACGGCGGATGGCAAAGTGGCGGCACAAGGTCTGGCGTTTGCGCAAGACCTGGTGATGTTCGATACCGTGACCGGGCAAGGCGAAATCCACGAGCAGCCGAAGGAAGAGATTGCTTACGCGTACGCGGCGCTGGTGACCGGAGCGCGCGATTATGTGCGTAAATGCGGGTTCCGCAAGGTGTTGATCGGCTTGAGTGGCGGAATTGATTCCGCAGTGGTGGCGGCGATCGCCGTGGACGCGTTGGGCGCGGAAAATGTGCTGGGTGTTTCCATGCCGGGTCCCTTTTCGTCAGAGGGTAGCAAGACGGACGCGCAAGGAGTGGCGAAGCAACTCGGGATTAAGTGCCTGACGATTTCGATCAGCGAAGTGTTCGATACTTACTGCAAAGCGCTGGCGCCGGCGTTTGGGGATCTGCCGCCGGACGTGACCGAAGAAAACTTGCAAGCACGCGTGCGCGGCAATTATTTGATGGCGCTCTCCAACAAGTTTGGCTCGATGGTGCTGAGTACGGGAAACAAATCGGAGCTCGCGGTTGGTTACTGCACGTTGTACGGCGACATGGCCGGCGGGCTTGCGGTGATTTCGGATCTGCCGAAGCAGATGGTGTACCAACTGGCGCGGTGGATTAATCGCGAGAGGGAAGTCATTCCCCAGGCGACCATTGATAAGCCACCCTCGGCGGAGTTGCGGCCGAATCAGAAGGATGAAGACAGCTTGCCTCCCTATCCGGTGCTCGATTGCGTGCTGAAGGCGTATATCGAGGAGTTGCGCAGCCCGGAGCAGATTGTGGAGAAATATGGGTTTGATTTGAAGCTGGTGCGCGAGATTGCCACGCTGGTGGACCGCAACGAGTACAAGCGCAAGCAGGCACCGCCCGGCCTTAAGATTACGTCTCGAGCGTTTGGCTTTGGCCGGCCATTTCCGATCGCACAGCGATTCAAGCCTTGATGATGTGTGAAAGCAATTTGCGAAAGAGGTGGCGCGTGAAGAATTCATCGATTGCCGCGATTGCGCTCCTGGCGATGGCAGGATTGATTGGTGTTGTGCATCCCGCTCGCGCGCAGCAAGCCGTGGTGCCGGCCCCCACGGTTGCCGGTGGCGCAAACACGAATCAGATTCCAAAAACGTTGGAAGCGTATCTGCGTCACCTGTACGCCTTTGGCCCAGACGTGGAAGTGCACGTTTCTGAACCGCGGGAAACGCCGATCGCGGGCTTGCTGGTTTCCGACGTTTCGGTGAAGGTGGACGGCAATGATGAGGCCGGGAAGTTTTACGTCAGCAAGGATGGAAAGTACTTGTTCCGGGGAGAGTTATCGGACCTGACGAAAGACCCACTGGCCGAGGCGCGTGCGGAAATGAAGACCAAAGACGCGCCATCGGTGGGTCCGAGCAAGGCTGCCGTAACGGTGGTGGAGTATTCGGACTTTGAGTGTCCGGTATGCCGCAACCTGCACGACGTAATGCGCGGCATGCTGCCGAATTACCCTCAGGTTCGGCTGGTGTTCATGGACTATCCGCTCGATCAAATTCATCCGTGGGCCCGGACGGCGGCTCTAGCTGGGCGCTGCGCTTACAACCAGAGTCCGGCAAGTTTTTGGAAGGTCTACGACCTTATATACGACAACCAGGAGCTGATCTCCGCTGGGAATGCCTGGGAAAAGGTGAACGACTTTGCGGGACAGGCAGGGCTTAACCGGGAGGTCTTTAAGGCCTGCCTGGCCAGTCCGGAAGCTACGGCGTCGGTGGATGCCAGCGTGGCCAATGGCAAGGAGCTCGAGGTGCAAAGTACGCCGACGATTTTTGTGAATGGGCGGCGCATCGTCGGAGCGGATCCGCACCTGCTCGAGCAATACATCAAGTACGAACTGGCGCACCAAAAAGCGGACGTCAGCACCAAGTAACTACCCCCGAAAATCTCAGCGAGCGGTCCCGAGAGAGAAGTGGCTTGGAAGGCGGGCTCCAGGAAATCCACAGGGCTTGCACAGGCAGGGTGGGACAGGCCGATTTCGTAGTTAACATAATATTACTTATGGGACTCCTTGTTAAATGCTTTCTTTGGCATTTCATGCGACCTGTGGATATTTGGTCCTGAGGGTTTGCTCGCTTTTGCATCCTTTCCTTCTCCTTGTTCTTTAGGGGGTTGCCTTGCCTTTTTGCTGCTGCCTGGCGCATCCCCCGCGCCAGCCAGCTCAGCACCGCAAGACTTATCACAACCTGCGCGACATCTAGCGACACTGTCCGAAGGCCTTGCGTCTGACGTAGCTTGTCGCTTGAAAGGCCGTGGACTTGGGCTAATGCTGCGACCATCTCGCGGGACGTCTGCGAGGTGGTGCGCTTTTCCGGTTTCAAATGGAACAAAAGTGACGGCGTAGGAAGCGCGCTATGGCGGTTGCCATTCGGCGACATGCCAAGGCGCGGGAGATCGCGTGGCAAAAGGACGGTCACATGAACAACATAGAGGCGTCTGCTTCTCGGGGTTCGAGCCTGTTAAAGAGTGTTTCTCGGCGGTGGGTGGCGCGTTCGGTGCTCATCAGCTTGCTAAGTTGGCTCGGAGGGCCAACGTCAGCTGCCGCGCAGTCGCTATCGAAAGAGAGACGCGACCTGCGGGTAATGACCTACAACGTGAATGAAGGCACGGACTTCTTGCAGATCCAAGCGGCCACAGACGTGAATTCGTTCCTGGTCGCTGTGGGGCAGACGATCACGCAGGTGCGTGAAACCAACCCTCCCGCGCGAATGCGAGCCATAGCAAAACAGATTATCGACGCGGACCCTACGCTTGTGAGTCTGGAAGAAGTAGACGAGTGGTACACGGCACCGTTTAGCCCGAATACCGGTGCATGCGGCACGCCGACGCTGGAATTTGGCATGCTGCAAGAGCTTCAGGATGCCCTCTCCGCGCAGGGAGCGCACTATACGGTAGCCGAGGAAGCGCAGCAATACGCGTTTCCTCCGACGCCAGGTTTTATCCCTCCCAGCACATATCTATGCGTCGCGGTCGTCAATCACGTGGCGATTCTAGCGCGCACCGATCTCGATCCAGACCGATTTCAGTGGAGCAATCCGCAATCGGCCCAATACGCCGCGGTGCTACAGTTCCCTTCACCGATTGGACTGCTGCCGCTGCCGCGAGCCTGGGTTTCTGTGGACGCAACCTTCGACCACAAGGAATTCCGATACATCGGGACGCATCTGGAATCTGTGGTTCCAGTCATTCGCGAAGCGCAAGGAGCCGAGCTCCGTGCCGGGCCGGCAAACACGTCGCTGCCCGTGATTCTTGCGATGGACTCCAACTCGCAAGCGGCGCCGCTGCCAGAGGATCCGACCTACATGGATTTCATTGCCGCGGGTTACAGCGATGGGTGGGCTGAGATATTTCCCTTTCTTCCGGGGTTAACTTGTTGCCAAGACGAGCTGGATAACAATCCCCTATCGCAGCTCTATCAACGCATCGATTTGATCCTGACCTTGGGGAAGGTCAAAGTGCGAAGCATAGCGCTGTTCGGCGCGGAGCCCAAGGAGCGGATAATCGGCGGACTATGGCCATCGGACCATGCCGGAGTGGCCGCGCACGTGATGTTCGAGCGGGAGTGGGAGTAGCTCGATCATGAACAGGAGATGCGTTCGTTGCGCCAGGGTCCCGGTGTATAAAGGGGAGTCCTGGCGGACCGGCTAGTGCACGCCGATCTTTGCGAGGAGCCGCGCGAAGCGAGGATCGGCGCGAAGAGGATCGGCCATGGGTTCGGCACCGAGATAAACGAGGCGATCGTTGCGTTCCGTGTAGGCTCGATCAAGCCAGTCGAGAGCAGTGCCGTTTTCACCGAGGCCGGTGTACACAGCAGCGAAGTAAAGCGAGGAAACGTACCGCGTCTGCGCGAGGTGCTGGAGATCGGCGAGCGCTTTTCGCGCGCCCGCAGAATCGCCGGAGAGTGCAAGCGTATGTCCGTACAAGGAGATCATGACAGGATGGTCGCCAGAGAGTTTGCGCCCTTGTGAAAACTGCTCTAAGGCTTCCTTATACATTTTCTTTTCGCGAAGAGCGGAGCCGAGCCAAATGTACGCGAGCCAGTAATTAGGATATTGCTCGATGGCGCGGCTTGCCATGGTGATAGCCGCGTCGTAGTTCCGCGCGTGGTAATAGATCTCCGCGCGATTGGTATTGAACAGAGGAGAGACGGGCTCGAGCTCAAGCAGGTGAGAGTTCTCCTCGAGCGCCTGCGGAAGGCGGTTGCGCACAATGCAGTAGTGGCTGAACCAGAGGTGCGGAGTGGGATTGTTCGGACTGAGAGCCAATGCGCGCTGAAACTCCTGCTCAGCGGCAGCGAAATTCCAGTCGTAACTGAAGGCGATGTTGGCGAGGACGGCGTGAGCCTCGCCGAGTAAGGGGTCCAGCTGTAGCGCGTGCTCGGCAGCCGCCCGGGCTCTAGGTTTGGCTTCGAGCGGCGACATATCGTCGTACGGTACTTGCCCGAGTAAAGCATAGGAACCGGCAAGGCCGGCGTAAGCGAGAGCGTATTGGGGATCTTTTTCGATTGCCCGCTGGTAGGCCTCGATGCTCTTGTGCAGGTCGCCGCGATTGGTCCAGTAGAAGCGGCCCGAAAGGTAGGCATCGTAGGCTTCTGCATTGACGGAGCCTCTTGCAAACCTCGAGCTGCTCATTTCCGTATTGGTAGCTAACGCCGTGCGAATCTGACTTGCGACGGCAGCCCCGACCTCGTCCTGAACGAGCAGGATGTCAGTCAGGTCGCGACTATAGGAATCCGCCCAAAGATCGGTTTGGTCGCTGACCTGAATGAGATGGACATCAATGCGCACCTGATTGCCTTGGCGGGCGACGCTGCCTTCGAGGGCATACTGGACGCTAAGAGCCTGGCCAATCTCTTTGAGAGGTTTCCCGGTTTGTGCGTTGGAAGATGCTGCTGCAATCACGCCGAGACGGCGCGGATCAAGGCTGCCCAGCCGGGTAATCATCTCGTCGGTCAGGCCTGCGCTGAAATAGTCCTGCTTGGGATCGCCGCTGAGATTTTTGAATGGCAAGACGACGAGACGGACTTTTCCAGGTAGCGGAGTCTTAGTCGGGGTCCACCGGTAAACCGCATACGCGATGACGCACAGAATCGCGGCAGAGGCCAGCCCGAGAGCAATCGGCCTTCTGATGGGTCGAAGCGGTTTGTCCGGTTCCACGGGGGAATCATGTTCGTACTCCGCATCGGGAGTTAGGTCGGCGATCGAGATTGCACCGGCATTGGCTTTATCGGAAAGGGCGACAATGTCGGGTTCGGGGACGAATGCGGCGTCGGCATCGGGATCATCCGCCGGCTGGCGGCTTTTGAACCACTCGTCCAGCTCACTTGTGTAGGCGTAGACCGTCGATTTTTTCTGATGTTCGTGGCGGCGAACCGGAAGCGCTTCGGTCTTCTCCCAGCGCTGAACTGTGCGCGTCTCGCGGCCGAGATGGCCGGCAATCTCTTTCCAGGAAACCAATTTCTTGCCGGGAAAGGGCCACCCTTCGGCATCAGGTTTGGCTCCGCTTGCCGGCATGTCGGGGAAAGACATTGAAGCGATCAGTGCGCGGATTATACCCTAGAAAACTACCGGGTTTGTAAGCACGCGCTGCTAATGGTTGGCTTTTGCGGTTATCGCGCCGGCGTCAGAGTGCACGGGAGTGACCGCGAAAGACTCATGTGCTTGCGGCGAACGGATTTCCAGCGAGCCGAAATACGTGCGGTAGCGTGGCGGCCATTTTCCCGCGGAGACGTTTACGAGGACGATCATTGAATTTGTTGACCCCATCGACATGAGGCAGGCGGTGGAAATTCCTCTGGTTGTGCGTTATAATGAATTTCGTAAGTTGCTGCCGGAGGATGTTATGGCAACCCCGATGACCCCAGACCGAAAGTAACGCCTAACTTAAGGGTTAGGTGTGGCCGCCGGTGTGGATCCCGCCAAGAACCGCCAAGTCTTTTTGAACAAATCCTTTGCGCGCTGGACCAGCGTTTTCTCTGCGATTTCGACGACGATTTCCTTCTCGGCGTCCTTCAGGTATTCCCTGCCCCAGTCTTCGCGTTGTGCTATCTCAGTGTCTGATAATTGCAAAAGCTTCTTCCAAGATTTCCATTCCAGCAGAACGTCGCGGGAAGGTCGCGCATCTTTGTACTTAAACTCGATAGGTTGCAATTTGCCATACCAGTACAGCAGCGGTCGATTCACCTCGTATTGGAGCAGCCCGGAGTAAGCATCCAGAACGCGAAGTTCCCGATTTAATGTGTCGTCTGTGAGCGTGGCCATATGCGGCTGGAAGGCCAGCCAGAAGGGATGAATAGCGCTCGCGGGACTGTGCATAGCTTGTGAGAATTCGGCCCACGTAGTGTCGAGTTTCATCCCGAGGCTGGCGGCGGAAAATTTCGTGCGCAGCGATGCATCAAAGTTGAGCAAAGCGCGGTGCTTCTGGAACAAGAGGTCGGCGAACGACTCTCCCTGACGATTTTTAAAATAGTATCCGCCAACATTATCTTGTGCGGAGCGCAACCTGCGCTGAAACATCAACAGGTCATAGCAAGCTTCCGCCAAAATCGCGGAATTTGTTTTATCGGCGAGGTACTGTTCGAGTTCGTTGCGGAGTGCCAGGAGGCTGCCGCTCATCGGAGTGTAATATTTGATCCCGACGCTTTGCGCCTGCTTGAGCATCAAGGTCCAGGTGCGCTGCTGATAACTGAGCTGCTCGGCTTTGGCTTTGCGTTTCTTTTCGCGGCGCTTGACCCACAGACCTCCCAAGTAGGAAACGATCGCGATGGCCACCGGGTAGCTCCACTCCCAGCGATTGCTGAAGAGCAAGAACAAAGCCCGCAAACGGCTCAGGCTTTCGATGTCCCCCAGTCCGATGGTCTTGCTGGAATGGCCTGGGCCATCCCAGCTTACGGTGAGAAAAGCGTTCTGCTTAGGCTCGACGTGGACGGCCTCCAGATAGCCCCAAACGCTGACGGACTCATCTGGCGCCAGCGTGTCTTGCAAGGTGTGCCGTGTTGCAGACAGCTGGTCGTGATCCGCAATGGAGGCGTCAGAATCTTGCGGCACATCGACGCAGCGATTTCCCGCCAAGCCCGGCCAGCACAGGCGTGTCAGACGAAACCCTGGAACCTGCGGCTGGGTCAACTGGATGTTGGTTAGGGCTCTAGAGGAGCGATTATCCACGGTGAGCCAGAAGCGAATAATGCCGTGCGGCCCCGCGGAATCCTCGGAAACTTGCCCCGCGAGCACCACCGGCGATTTCTCGTCCGTTGTGGCTTCGGCGGGAGCTGGCTTTTCCTTATTGCTGGCTTCTCTCTTTTCCTCTTTTGGCTCTGCTTTTTCTGTTTTTTTGTCTGGCCCGCCCGGGCGAGCGAAAGTGCCGGCAAGAACGGGCGCTGGGCATATCTCAGGCAGCGCCGGCAAAAGAAAAAGGAGCGCGCTGAAGACAAACTTGAGATGAGCGGCGAAGCGGTTCGCGCACATGTTGGAAGCCGCACGAGAGGTGTCGTGTGCCGGCTGCCCTACTCTGATACGCCGCTACAAATGCGCTGTCAAGACCGAGTGCGCCCTAATCGCATACCTCGGTGGTGCTGGCGGTGATTGCGGAAATACTTTGTTTCATGGGCGGCGCGCTGTTGATTTCCGTTGCATTATCTGCCTGCAATGATCACGCGCCGGAAGGCCGCGCAGTTCGAAACAAATCGCCGAGCCAGACAATTTTTCCTGCGCCAAAGACGCGTGCGAGGCGCCCTAGTTTCACGTTAGACTAACGGCGTGAACGAAATTTCTCCGCGACTCGCACGCATTCGCATTCATCCTATCAAGTCGCTGGACCCCATCGAGGTACGCGAAACGCGCATTGGGCCGAGCGGCGGCCTGCAGCACGATCGCGCGTGGGCGCTTTTTTCGCTCGACGGGCGCTGGGTGAATGCCAAACGCACCGCGGCCATGCACTTGATTCGCGCGGCATATGCGCCAGATCTCAGCAAAGTAACGTTGTCCGTCCCGGGCGACCGCCGCAACATGTTCGTCGCGGAACTGGACTTCCCTGCCGATACGGAACGCGCCGCGCAATGGTTCAGCGCGTATTTCGAGCAGCAAATTATGGTGCGCAATTCGGCGGACGGTTTCCCGGATGACGCGCTCGCCAGCGGTCCCACAATTATTTCCACCGCGAGCGTTGAAACAGTCGCGAAGTGGTTTTCGCTAACCGCCGACGAAGTGCGTTTGCGTTTTCGTGTCAACCTGGAAATTGAAGGCGCACCGGCGTTTTGGGAAGATCAACTGTTCACCGAGGATCCGAACGGCACGGTGCGCTTCCGCGTCGGAGAGGTAGATTTTGAAGGCAGCAATCCGTGCGCGCGGTGCCCAGTTCCGGCGCGCGATGCGCACACGGGCGCCGACCTGATCGGTTTCCAAAAACGCTTCAGCGAACTGCGCCGCGCGCAATTGCCGGCATGGTCTCCCGCAGAGCGCTTCGACCATTTTTACCGCCTGGCCACCAACACGCGCGTGCCCAGCGCCGAAGCTGGTAAGCCGCTGCGCCTCGGCGACAAGTTCGGCAAATGATTAGATTTTTGTACAGTGATGTGGGAGGGGCGAGTAGGTGACTGCTTCCCCTATCGCGATTCTCTCCGGTTTTCTAAATTGCACGAGCGGCAGCGAAAACTACTTTCCCGCGGACACCGGAGCGATTGTTTCTAACAACTGTTCCTTACGATACACCATGGAATTAATGTCATAGGTGGCTAATTCAAAGCCATGACCATGCGTGATAGCGTCCGTGGGGCAGGCTTCCACGCAGTAGCCGCAGAAAATACAGCGCGAATAGTCAATATTGTAAACGCTGGCATAACGCTCGCCTGCGGAGATACGGTTGGCATCGGTATTTTCCGCGGCTTCAATGTAAATACAGTTTGCCGGGCAAGCCGCGGCGCACAAAAAGCAACCCACGCATTTTTCCAGCCCGCTTTCATCGCGATGCAGAACGTGGATACCGCGATAACGGGGCTGGAAATGCACCTTTTCGTACGGATAATTCTCCGTAACGGTCTTGGTAAACATATTGCGGAAAGTGACGCTGAAACCCCTCACCAGCGCGCCGAACGTCTCTCCCACTTCGCGAATGATCGATGGCATAGGCTAGGAGTTTAACAAAGGCAGTTTGCCCCGGCAAATCCTGCTAATTCGCATTCGCAGAACCCGGCGAGCCACCCAAAATAGTGCCGGAGTGTGCGTCGCTCTTCTCACCCGGCGCCGCCCCGGTCAACGCTTCAATGATCAGCTTTCCGTGGAAACGTCCGTTCTCGATAAAAATTTCGCCGGTATCGCGCCCACCAATTACTACGCCGGCGAGATGAATTCCGGGAACATTGCTTTCAAAAGAATGCAGATCGATCTCCGGTTTTCGCGTAATCGGATCCAGCCGCACGCCCAGGCTTTCAATAAAACGATAATCCGGATGATAGCCAGTGAGCGCGAACACATGCTTTGCGGAAACTCGCCGCTGCCCTTCCGCCGTTTGTACCAACACGGCATCGTGCATGATTTCCTTCACGGTGGTGTTCAGCAGTCCGGCAACTTGCCCCGCCTTCAAACGGTTTTCAATATCGGGCTTGATCCAATATTTAATTTTCGAACTCAGGCGGTCGCCGCGATGCACCAAGGTGACATTCGCGCCGTTGCGGTACAGCTCCAGCGCAGCAATCGCCGCGGAATTTTTGCCGCCAATCACCACGACGTCCTGCCGCCAGTATTCGAAGGGTTCCGTATAGTAGTGCGAAACGTTCGGAAGATTCTCGCCAGGCACGTGCATCTCATTCGGCAAGTCGTAATATCCAGTCGCGATGATGATGCGCTTAGTGCGATATTTTCGCTCTTGGTCTTCCGGCGATTCCGTCACCACCTCGAAGTTACCTACGTGGCCCGCCACGGACTTTACGCGTTCGAACATGCGAACTTCTAGCGCATAGAACTCCGCCGTCTTGCGGTAATATTTCAACGCCTCCACGCGCGTCGGTTTTTCGCCAAAGCTAGTCATCGGCAAATCACCGATCTCCAGCAACTCTGGCGTGGTAAAAAACGTCATGTTTAGCGGATAGTGGAACAGCGAATTGCAGAGCGTACCTTTATCGATCACCAACGCCCGCATTCCCGCGCGCTTCGCTTCGATGGCGCAAGCTAGCCCCGTCGGTCCCGCCCCGATGCACAGAATATCGTACGTATCCATGAGCACTCAGTGTGCCGGGAGTGCCGCGCAAGTGCAAATGTTTGGCTCGGCGGTGGCAATCCCGTAACCAGACTCACGCAACTAAATCGCCGCGGTTATATCGCCGCGGGCAAACTCAATATTTCGTTCAACTCTTGTCGAAAGTTATTTAAGTCCGCCAGCCGCTCTGGAGTCGCGGGAAGTTCCATTTGTTTCCAGACAAACACATCTCCTTCGGCACGCTGCAACCGCACTGCGAAGTGCCCATCAATCAAAATGGATGGCGGAGCGAGTATCTTGAACCCACCTCTTGCAACGGGAGCCAGCACCACCGCGCACGCTTCGCGCCGCATGCACAACGCGCTCTCATAAGGGGGAATCGCGATCGGCCGGAAACCCACCGCCACAAGCTGCTCGAGTACTTGCATTTGATGAGGAGTAAATTCGAACATGCCGCTACTTAGATTGCGCTATTGATGCAAACAATCCCGGCGCACGCGCCGCAAAGTAGAAAACGATTCGTGGTCCCCGAAGTTACGCCGCGGTGTAATCCGCTTTCGAATTGCTGTTGGAATCATCTCCGTCCGCACGCGCGTCCGCCGATGTGCCCTCTAGCTGCGCCAAGATATCGCGCAGCGTAGTAATCAATTCATCGCGCGAGACATGGCTCTTCTTAAACTGAATGCGAAATTTGAACGCATCGTTTTGCGGCTCAAAATGAAAAATAAAAGGCTGCGGCCGCTGCGGACCCGACTGCTCTTCCCGGCGTTCGCGCCGCGCTTCGTCGCGCGTCAATCCGCCCTGCAGGATCCGCTGCAGCATCTCCAGCATTTTCTTTTCGGTGGGCTGCCGAGCGATTTGCAACAGCAGCGACTTCGAGGTAATCCCATGCTCGATGCACTTCTTGCGCAGCGCATCCGGAATATTGCGCAAGGAAAGCGTCTCCGTCACGGAAGATCGCGCCCTTCCAATCTTTCGCGCGATATCCTCGTGCGTATATTCAAACTGCGTACCCAGCCGGTGCAACCCGTCGGCTTCTTCAAAGGCCGTCAAATCCTTGCGCTGAATATTTTCGATCAGCCCGATTTCCAGGGTCTCGGCATCGTCGGCGGTTTTCTCGATGCACGGCACTTCCCGCAATCCCGCCGCGCGCGACGCGTGATAGCGCCGCTCCCCGGAAATAATGTAAAAACAATCTTCGCGTGACACAAAGCGCACCAGCAGCGGCTCCAGCACGCCCTTTTCGCGAATGGAGTCTGACAACTCCCGCAAATCCCCGAGTGCCTTGCGCGGCTGATCGGGATTCGGACGGATCTGCTCCACCGGAATCATGCGTCCCACCGCCGCACCGCTGTAACTCGTCAGTGATTCGACGTAGTGCGCGTCATGCCGCATCTTCAGCGTGACGGGCAAGCCCATTCTCTTCGACACGTTGGATAACCTCCAGGGCTAGTTTCTTGTACTCGAGCGCGCCCGGCGACTTCGGCGCAAAGGTCAATATCGTTTCCTTGTACGCTGGACTTTCTTCCAGCCGCACGTTTTTGGAAATTTTCGTCTTAAACAAAACCTCACCAAATACCGAACGAATCTGCCCGTGGGTATCGCGCGCGATATTCGTCCGTTTATCAAACAGCGTGATCACCACGCCCAAAACTTTCAATCCCGGATTCGGTCGCGCACGAATTCGCTCGTACGTCTCCAGCAAATCGTCCGTGCCTTCAATCGCAAAATAAGCTGCTTGAATCGGCACCAGCAAATGTGTCGAGCACACCAGCGCATTCACCGTCAAGATTCCCAAAGAAGGCGGCGTATCGAGCACCACGTAGTCAAAATTCTTCAGAATCGGCGCCAGCGCATCCTTCAGCCGATACGGCGCGTCGAATTGCCCGGCCAGCACTTGTTCGAGCTTAGCCAAAGCCAGACGACCCGGCCCCACAAACAGCAAGGGATCCTTGGTCGGCTTTATCACGCTATCCATCGTCGCACGCGCGTCGCTCAGTACCTCGAACATGGAAGAGGCAATATCGCCGGCATGAAAAAACGCGATTGTGGAGTTGGCTTGTGGGTCGAGGTCGATCAACAACGTTTTCTTTCCGCGATTCGCGAGTGCCGCAGACAAATTAATCGCCGTGGTGGTTTTGCCAACTCCGCCTTTTTGATTGGCTACGGTGATAACGGCAGTCATGGACGTCTGCCTCCCGCGTGCACTTGATTTCGCCGGCCCGCTCCGGCAATCGCATAAATATATGTGGGTGCGTCCTGCAGAAGTCCCCCAATTACTAGGCCAACTGTACGACCGTCACACGCTCGTTGACAAGGAAAAAGTGTGTTTGGCAGGAAAACATGCGGTGGAAAACTATCCCTCGCGGCTCGTCCCTACAGCTCGATGCCCCAAATCTCTTCGGGCGGATCGACCAATTCCAGCCCCAGTTCCCAGCCTCGGCGCCCTTCATGCCCCCGCCAGATCAGCTTCGCCTCGCAGCATTTCTGATTCAAAAGGTTCACGACCCGCATGCGCTGCCCCACGGCGAATCCCTGCGGCACGATTGCCAGGCAGCCCTTGGCGCTGACATCCACGGTGAAGCCTTCGGCGCGAAACGACCTTCCTTCTTCGCGCCATTCTACTGCGATATTCGACCGAGAATTCACGCGCGCAACCGCTCGCGTGTGGCTCATCTTCTCCGCAAAATTTGTGGCATCCAGAAATGGCACGGCGATCTCCTCCGTCGTCGTTGCGTGCGCAACGGGCCAGGCAAAGGTATTGCAACTTGAATATTCCCGAGCCTATTTACCGCCAATGATTCCGTCAATGGAACTTCGTGCGAGCAATGGTCCACCAGTTACCCTCGCATCTCGCGTCCCGCAATCAAGTTCGCTGTTTCGTCGCGCAGCGGATTCATTTGCCACTTCTTCCCCCTCCGCTTACACTTTCTGAACTCCATCCACCATGCTCAGTCTTTCCATTCTTCGCAAAGAACTGCGCCCCACGTTTCGCCTAGCCTTTCCGCTGGTCTTGGCGGAACTCGGCTGGATGAGCATGGCCATCGTCGACACCGTAATGGTCGGGCACTTGCCCCACAGCGCCGCCGCCATCGGCGCGGTCAGCCTTGGCTCGGGAATTTTCATGGTGCTGGCGCTGTTTGGCGGCGGGCTGCTGATGGGACTCGACACGCTGGTTTCGCAAGCCTTCGGTGCGGGACGGCGTGAAGATTGCCACCGTTCTCTCGTCAACGGCATCTACATGAGCGTCGCACTCGCTCCTGTTCTCGGCGCGCCTATCTGGGCGCTCCCGTATCTGCTGGGTGGCATGCACATTGATCCCGAGGTTCTGGCGCTGACGATTCCTTACGCCAAGGCGCTCACCGTCGGACTCTTGCCTCTCCTGTTGTATTTCGCGGTGCGGCGCTGCCTGCAAGCCATGGACATGGTCCAGCCCGTAGCTTTCGCGCTAGTCACCGCGAACTTTGTGAACATCGCCGGAAATTACGCGCTGGTTTACGGGCACTTCGGTTTTTCCGCCATGGGCACCGTCGGCTCGGGCTGGTCCACGGCATTCTCGCGCCTGTACATGGCCGGTGTCTTGGTCGGCTACTTGCTCTGGTATGACCGCCGGCACCGCACCGCACTTCTCAAGACTCCCGTCGACGTCGATCTTCCGCGTATCAAGCGCCTGATCACCCTCGGCTATCCCGCAGCCCTGCAGTTCACCTTGGAAAGCGGCGTTTTCGCTCTGACCACCGCGCTGATTGCCAGGCTTGGTGCGGTTCCTCTCGCCAGCCATCAGATTGCGCTCAACACCGTGGCTTTCACGTACATGGTGCCGCTAGGTATTTCTTCGGCCGCTGCCGTCCGCGTAGGCCAAGCCATCGGACGCAAGGATCCCGTGGGCGCGGGCCATGCCGGCGGCACCGCTATTTTTCTTGGCGCAGCTTTCATGATCTGCGCCAGCGCCGCGCTACTAATCTTTCCGCGATGGATCGCGCGCATGTATACGCCGGATGAAGTCATCATCCATAGCACTTTCGCCTTACTCGCAGCCGGTGCCGCCTTCCAGCTTTTTGACGGTCTGCAAACTGTGGCCACGGGCGCGTTGCGCGGCGCAGGCGACACCCGTACCCCCATGCTCTGTCACTTCACTGCTTACTGGATCATTGGGCTCCCACTCGGGGCGTGGCTGTGCTTCGGACGGCACTGGGGCGCGCTTGGACTGTGGTCCGGCCTAAGCTTCGCGTTAATTTTGATTGGAATCGTCTTGTTGGTGGTGTGGACCCGTAAGGTGGACTCGCTGGTAGCGGCGGAGGTCTGAAGCGAGGGAGTTTTCGGAGGGCAAAAATCGCAATTACATCTTATATCGCCCGAGGTCGTCGTCCGATAATCCCTCGAGATAATTGCGCAGCTGCTCGTTGGTGCTCTTCTCTGTTAGCGCACTGGAAATTTTCGCGTTCTTCAAAACCTTTTCGTCCACAAATATCGGACAATCCATGCGCAACGCCAGCGCTAGCGCATCGCTGGGCCGCGAATCAATGGTCATCGTCTGTCCTTCGCGCTCCACCCAGATAATCGCGTAAAACGTATCGTCCTTCAAATCGTTCACCACGATCTTCTGCACCCGCACGTCTAGGCCCAGAAACACATTCTTCAGCAAATCGTGCGTCATTGGCCGCGGCGTTTCAACTTTTTCAATTTCCAACGCGATGGCGTTGGCTTCATACACCCCCACCCAAATCGGCAAAATCGCCTGCCCCTGCACATCCTTCAGCACCACGATCGGCATGTTCGTTACCGGATCCATCATCAGCCCGCGTATCTTCATCTCGACTTCCATTGGGGCCTCCATGATGCTGCAACAGTTTTTTGCAACCCTAGATAACGTGCTCGCCAATCAAACTTGCTGGTCCTGCATCCACTACGCGGACATCCACGTACTTCCCCAGCAAATCCTGCGCCGGCGAAGTGAAATTCAGCACGCGATTTGACGATGCGTGCCCCGACCAGCGATTTTCTCGGCGCGACTTTCCGCTCACCAGCACTTCCATCGTCAGCCCGATCATTTTTGCGTGTCGTGCCGACTGAATCGCGCTTTGCGCGAGCTGTAATACCGCCAGGCGCCGGCTCTTCTCTTCTTCCGGAATCGGATCGTTCATCGCCAGCGACGGCGTATTCGGGCGCGGTGAATATTTGAATGCGAAGAGCGCATCGAAGCGCGCTTCTTCGAGCAAACTCAGCGTCTCTTGAAAGTGCCGCTCGGTCTCGCCTGGAAAACCCACAATGATGTCCGTCGTAATGCTGATATTTCGTTTCGCTCCGCGAATCAAAGCAATCTTCTCTAAATATTCTTCGCGCGTGTAAGTCCGCGCCATGGCCCGCAATATTTCCGTCGATCCCGATTGCACCGGCAGATGCACGTGGTCGCAAAGTTTAGGTTCAGCGTCCATCGCCTCCACGATATCCGGCGTAAAATCTCGCGGATGCGAAGTCGTGTAGCGCACGCGCCGGATCCCCGAGACGTCTGCAACTGCCAGTAGCAACTCGGAAAACTTCATCTTGCGCGCCGTCGGATCGGCATACGAGTTCACCGTCTGCCCGAGCAGTTGCACTTCGGAGTAGCCCAATTCCGCGAGTTGCCGCACCTCGCGCAGCACGGAATCGCTCGCGCGGCTCCGCTCCGGTCCCCGCGTAAAGGGCACCACGCAATAAGAGCAAGCTTTATCGCAGCCTTCAATGATTGTCAGAAATGCCCGAAAGGGATTATCGCGCCGCGTAATTTCTGTCTCAAACGTTTCGTCGGTATCGTTGTCCAGCCCGGTGACGCGCCGCTCTCCCGCTTCCAGTTTGTCCAGCATGTCCGGTAAATTGCGGTAACTGGCCGACCCGCACACCAGGCTTACCCACGGCGCGCGCTTAAAAATCTCTTCGCCTTCTTGTTGCGCCACGCAGCCCAGCACGCCGATGATTTTGCCCGCGTCCGATGTTCCGCGAAATTCTCCCAGCCGCGAAAACACTTTCTGCGCTGCTTTTTCGCGAATGCTGCACGTATTGTAGAGAATCACGGACGCTTCGCTCGGGGTGGCCACTTGCTGATATCCGCGCGACATCAGCACCCCCGCCACTTTCTCCGAATCATGATCGTTCATCTGGCAGCCAAACGTTTCCAGAAAAAACGTTCCGGCGCCGCCAGCTCCATGGCGCAGCTCCGCCGCATGCACGGCTTCCGCCACGGGCGCGCCGGTCAGCGATTCCAGCGTTACGTGAATCGATTTCTCCATCTCTCGCGCAGTTTATCACAGCTGCGCGGCACCTTCTTGACCTGCTTGGCGCATCAAACATCCAGCGCGAGGGCGGTATTGCAGTTTTCTCATCTCCCGGCATCGAAAACTTTGCTACGCCGCTTCGTTGCGCGCCATGCAAGCGTATGTTACGTTTCTGAAGTTACTAAAATTCGCGTACGGAATTCGCCTGCACACGCAATAGCCTGGCGAGCACTCTAAATCGGGTATTCGGGCGGTTTTTTCAACACTCTTTCACTGAGGGGTACATCATTTTCCTGTTCTCACTCTTACTGTTCACTGACATCGGCAGCGTCCTAAGCCAAACGGGCTGGGTAGCCCGCGGCGTCCTCGCTCTGTTATTGATTTTTTCCATCGTTTCCTGGGCCATGATCTTCCAGAAGCTCGGCTTCTTCGGCCGCATCCGGCGCGAGAGCAATCAGTTCCTGCGTATCTTCCGCGCCACGCGCGGCGTCGCCAATCCGCAAGCTTTGGCATCCGCGGGTTCGCCGTTCGCTTCTGTTTACGCTTCGGGATTCCGCGAATTGCAAAGTCAGGTTGGCACCGGAACCGGAAATCCCTCTTCCAACGGGAAACTGCGCAGCCTCACCGCCGTCAACGCCAGCATGCAGCTCGCTTCTGCCGAAGAAGTTCGCCGCGCGGAAAAGGGTATGTCCTGGCTCGCCACCACCGCTTCCGTTTCCCCTTTCATCGGTCTCTTCGGAACGGTCTGGGGCATCATTGACGCTTTCTCCGGCCTCGGTGCCGCCGGCTCCGCCAGTCTGCGCGCTGTCGCTCCGGGTATTTCCGAAGCGCTCTTCACCACCGCGGCCGGATTAGCCACCGCCATTCCCGCCGTCATCTTCTATAATCATTTCTTGCAGAGCATTCGCGATCTTGCGGGCCGCCTCGACACCTTTGCCATGGAAGTCGCGGCGCAAATCGAAAAGACTTTTGGCTGAAATTTCGCGGCGTTGCCGTAAACCGCCGCCAACCAACGATGCCGCAAGTCAAACAAACGCAAACGTCGCTCTCCGAGATCAACATGGTCCCGTTCATCGACGTCGTATTGGTGCTGCTGATCATCTTCATGATCACCGCGCCCATCCTGCAATCCGGCATTGAAGTCGACGTCCCCAAAACCAAAACCATCCGCGAAATCACCGAGCAGCGTCTGGTCGTCACCCTCGACAAAGCGCAGCGCATTTACCTCGGCAACGAACCGGTCAACATCCACGAACTCGGCGACAAAATTCACACCAAACTAAAACAACCGCAGGACGCCGTTTTCCTGCGCTGCGACGAAACCGTGCCCTTTGGAGCTTTTGCCACAGTCATCGATTCCCTGCGCCAGTCCGGCATCAATAACATCAGCATCGTCACCGAGCCCATCACTGATCGCGCCAAAACCCGTTGAGCCTCGCCCTATGGACACCGCCTACGCCAATTCGGATTTCTCCAGCGTCGACGAAGAATTTAGTCTCAAAAAATTTCTTGTCTATTCCGGCGCGCTACACGCTACCGTTTTCCTGGCCATCGCTGCTTCCATCTATTTCCAATTCCGCGGCAATCAATGGGCCGGCGAAGGCGGCGACCTCGGCGGCACCAAGGTAAACCTCGTTAGCTCGGCCGGCATTCCTATGCCGCGGCCCATCATCCCCACGCAAAGTCAGGTCGTCGATCCCACCCAAGGCCTTCACGAAATCGAGCCGCCTAAGCTCGAACAGACTCCTCCGGACGTGATGAAACTCCCCGAATTCAAACACGACAAGCCTCTTCCGCCATCCCACAAATCCAAAGTCTTCGAAAACAAAACTCCGCCTCCCACGAACGCCATCCCCTACGGCAAGGGCGGCAACCCCGACATTCCCACCGGCTACTCGCAAAACCCGGGCGCCTCCTCCGGCGTCGCCATGCAAGGTCAAGGTGGCGGAGACTTCGCTTCGCGTTACGGCTGGTATGTCGCCGCCGTGCGCCGTCGCATCGATCCCAATCACGACCCCATGTCCATCGACGCAGCGGTGCGCACCTCCAAGACGCTGCATTGCTCAGTCTCTTTCACTGTGGCGCGCGACGGTTCCATCCACAACGCTCGCATCACCGAGTCCAGCGGCAATCAGTCCTGGGATAATGCCGGCTTGCGTGCCATCATTGCTTCCAATCCTCTGCCCGCTTTGCCCAACGATTATTCGGGAACGAGTGTTGATGTGATATGGGATTTCCCGGAGCGCACGCGATGACGACGCTCCGCAGCCGGTCTCAGCTTCACGAAAGCATTCTCCAACGTCCACGGAGGTCGTCTTGAAGTTATTGTCCAAGTTTTGCTTTCTAATTTTCACATGCCTCTTGACACTCGCCACAAGCACGCGAGCCCAGGATTGGTTCCGCGCCGGCACTGGCCTCGGCGATACTTCGAAGCCTCGCATCGCCGTCGCCGACTTCGGCCCCCGCGCCGACGCCGCCAAAGCTCACGCCGCACTCTTTTCCCAAGTCGTTCGCGACGACCTCCAATTCAGCGGCATCCTCGACCTGGTTAGCCCCAGCATGTACCCGACCATCGCTCCCACCGTTCCGCCCGAGCTTCGCAACATGGACTGGACCAATCCTCCCGCCAACGCCAACATGGTCGCCTTCGGCAACGTCGTCGAATCTCCCGCCGAGGTCGCCATCCAAGCCTGGCTTTACGACGTCCGCAATCCCAACGGCCAAGCCGTCATCGGCAAAATTTATCGCGGCACGCCCTCCGACACGCAAGTCCGCCGCTTTGCCCATCAGTTCGCCGACGAAATCATTAATAAACTTTCTGGCGGCCTCCCCAGCGTCGCCGGCACGCAAATCGCTTTCGTCAGCAGCCGCAACGGCACCAAAGAACTCTGGGCCATGGACTACGACGGTTCCAATCAACATCCGCTCACCAGCCTTCACTCCATTTCGCTAACTCCGCGCTGGTCTCCCGACGCTTCGCGCATCGCTTTCACCTGCTTCGCTTCTTTCAACCGCGTCACCGGGCCGCAAATCTGCATGTACTCCATGGATTCCGGCAAGGTCGTCTCCTTCCCGCGCTATAAGGGCACCAACAGCACGCCCGCTTGGTCTCCCGACGGCTCGCAAATTATTTTTTCCTCCTCCATGGCCGGCAATCCTGAACTTTACGTCTCCGATTCCGGCGGCGGACACCCGAAACGCCTCACCTTTTCGAGCGCCGTCTGCACCTCTCCAACCTGGAATCCCAAGACTGGCCAAACCGTCATCTACGTTGGCGACCGCGGCGGTGTTCCCAAGCTGTATATGATGAACGCCGACGGCACCGACAACACCGAACTCGACGTTCCCGACAAAGGCTACCTCATCGATCCCGCCTGGGCGCCCAATGGACAGCTCATGGCCTTCAGCTGGCGCCGCCCTTCCGGAAATTACGACATCTACATCATGGACGTCGCCACCCGCCGCATCATCGAAATTACGCGCGACTCCGGCCGCAACGAGCGCCCCAGCTGGGCTCCTGACGGCCGCCACCTCGTCTTCGAATCAACGCGCGGCGGCTCGCGCCAAATCTGGACCATGCTGGCGGACGGCTCGCAAGCCCGTCAGCTCACCACCGCCGGCCACAACGAATCGCCCAACTGGTCGCCGCGATGATCGTTGCGCCACCACGCGCGCCCAAAAATTTTCCCCGGCACTTTCTCGTACGATGTATAATATATCGTGATACGAGATATTGCCCGGAATAGAGCTCACTGGTGGTAGCATCTAGCCACCAGCAAGTATCCGAAAGGGATCCTAATGTCGAGGAGAATAGCAATGATTCAGGTCACGCGATCGCATCGCCGGGCCCTTTTTTGTCTTACGCTGGCCGCTGCGGCCTTCACGGTTGGCTGCCATAACAAACCCAAGACGCAGCCCACGGTAACTCCCTACACGCCGCCCCCTGCGGCGCCCACCGTCACGCTTTCTGCGAATCCCACTTCCATCAATCAGGGGGATTCTTCCACGCTCGCTTGGTCCTCCACCAACGCCACGCAACTCACCATCACGCCAGATGTCGGCCAGGTCACCGCCGAAGGCAACGCCAAAGTTACGCCTTCCGATTCCGTCACTTATTCCGTCACCGCCACCGGTCCCGGCGGCTCTGCCAACGCCAGCGCACGCATCACCGTCTCCACTCCCGCTCCGCCCACCGACACCGGCACCAGCTCCAACATGACCGATGCGCTCTTCAATCGCGAAATTCGCGACGCCTTTTTCGATCTCGATAAAGCCGACATTCGCTCCGACGCGCGCGAAGCTCTCTCTCACGACGCCGAATTCCTCCGCAACTATCCGTCCCTCCACGTCACCATTGAGGGCCATTGCGACGAACGCGGCTCGACCGAGTACAACCTCGGCCTCGGCGACCGCCGTGCCTCCGCCGTCAAGCAATATCTCGTCTCCCAAGGCATCGCCGCCGACCGCCTCTCCACCGTCAGCTTCGGCAAAGAAAAGCCCTTCTGCTCCGAGTCCAACGAAGACTGCTGGCAGAAAAACCGGCGCGGCCACTTCGTAAAAGCCAACTAAGAATATCGGGCGTTCCGCGACCGGATGTTTTTGCCTTGCTAACAAAAATCGGCCCGGACGCTTCGCAACCGCGAAGCTCCGGGCCAATTTTGGGTTACTGCCAAATCTTGTCTCTTCGCGCTTCGTAGGGGCACGGCTCCCTGCCTGCTCCCTCATCCCGGCTTCAACTTGCCGCCCAAACTTCTAATCCAGCCACGACCGATCCGGAGGAAAATCCACCGGCCAAAAATCGTGCACCGGAAACTCGAATTCAAACGCCACGAAATACCGCCCCAGTTCCGTATTCTCCACCCGCAGCACCGTAGCGGTCACCAGTTCCGGGCTCCGATGGTTGTTCAACATAATCCTTTGCCCCGGTTCAATCTCCATGCCCACGTCCAGCAGCCCGCCGTGCGCATTCACCACCAAGGTCATCACTTCAATGCGGATTCGCTGGCCCTTCGGCAATCGCGCCGAAAGTTGCAGCGGAACCTTCAGCATCACACGCTCGCTGCGCCGCGCTTCTCTTCCAGGCAGGTCAGCCGTGAAGCTGCCGCCTGACTCGACTTTCGCAGGCATAAAACTCCCCATCCCGCCGCACTCGGTCGGCAAGAATGCATTAAGATAGGCTGGGTGTAACATGCAAAGCGTACCTGTACTTCACGTACAATAGATATGAGTAAAAGCTGATGTTTAGGGATGCTGTGGCCTTTTCGTCAACTACCTCTTGATGAAAATGGGGATGGCATGGGTGGGCCGAGTTCGCGCACCGCGCAGCAATCACAACGGTATCGCACGGAGCGCGCACCTACCCCGTAATTCGGATTACGCCCAGCCCGATCGTTTTGCGTACACGCTCCGCATATTTCAAGCGCTCTTTTTCCGCAAGCTGTTTTGTTTTGAAGGGTTTTGATAAAGGCGTGAATTCTCCTCCAACGTATTTGAACAACAACCATTGCTCAATGCTTTTTGCCATTCCGAACTTATAACACGACTCTGATGAAGCGCAATGCTAAGTCGATTCGCTTGGTACTAATGCGAGCAGTGTGTGTCGGGTTTCGCGCATCTCCCGCTTCCTTTTTCGCTTAACTAACTTAACCGCGGCCATCGATACCCTCATGAAACCCGTTCGCGAAGTAGTAGCGCTCTGCCTTGAAGATTCGGATGGCGAATCCGGACCCTTGGGGCTTGTGAGAATTCAACCGATCACGGCATGACGCGTCTGCCGCGGTTGAAAGGCAAGAACGCAGTTCGGGTTCTTGACGGGACGGACGGGACCCTTCCGGTGTTTGGCGGGCTCGCTTCGATTCAATATATGCATTAGCGTTACTGCGTGGTATCGTAAGGCATGGCGCTCCGACAGGCATGCCGCTGTTCTCACGGCAAATCCATCCACTACCCCAAACACCTCGACCCGAAAGTCCCCAAGCGCTGCTATTTCCCCGGCTGCACCTGCAAAAACTACCGCCCCACCAAATCCTAATCCCGCCCCAGTAGCATAGATTGGGTGAATTCATCACCGCGACGTATCCAAACTCTTGCAAAAATCTTCCGTCCAACCCCTTTAGAATCACATTCTTTCAAAAAGGGGTAGTATTGGCTGTTCTAACCAAAGGTTTGCGATTTGCAGAATCTCTTCTCATACTTCCGTTCGGTTCGAGCGCACCCGTCTCCTTCTCGCCCGCCCAATCACTCTTGCCCACGCGTCACTCTCCCTTTAAAGTAGAATGGGAAGGCCACCCAGCAAATTTGGCTTTCCCAAGCGGCCTGGCCGCCAGAGCTCCGTTCGGCTCATCGAGGAGGATTTTTTGATGCGTCTTCGCAACATTGCAATTTTTACTGCTGCCGCTCTTGCCGGCGTCCTCGTGGGCAGTTCCCTCGGGCCGCGTCCTGCCAGCGCCGTCTCTCGCGAAATCATTGACCTGCAGCACGACGTCATTTCCCTGCTGCAAGGCCAGAAAGATCTCGCCACGCAAATGACCCAGGATCACACGGTCATGAAAACGCTTGTCGAGCAATCCAACGACAACGTCGGCAAGCTGAACGCCACCATCAGCTCGGTTCAGAAATCCGTGCAAGACGTGCAAGCCAATTCCGGAGCCCGCCTGGACACCATGTCCACGCAAGTCCAGGGCCTCTCCGACAATCTGGAAGAAATTAAATCGCGTCTCGGCAAAGTCAATCAGCAACTTGTGGATCTGCAAAACACCGTGCAAAGCCTCGACGCCAAGATGTCTGGCGGCGCTCCCAGCGGCTCTGGCGGCTCGAGTCCCGGCCCCGGCGCGTCCTACAATCCCCCATCCGTCGGCGGACCAGTCGGCTCGTCCGTAGCCCCGGGCGGCCCTGCTCCTTCCGCGGACACGCTTTACTCCAATGGATTGCGCGACATCACCAGCGGCAAATATGATCTGGCGCGCTCGGAATTTCAGGACTATCTGAAATATTACGGCGACACCGATCTCGCCTCGAACGCTCAGTTTTACCTCGGCGAAATCGCCTACTCGCAAAAACAATACGACCAAGCCATCGTCGAATACGACAAGGTGATCACCAACTATCCGAAAAGCTTTAAACTTGCGAGCGCCCATCTAAAAAAGGGTCTCGCGCTGATCGATTTGAATCAGAAATCGGCGGGCATCAAAGAACTCCGCGAAGTCGTCAAGCGCTTCGCCAACTCTGACGAAGATCACCGCGCGCGCGCAAAATTAAAAGAATTAGGCGCCACCGTCTCGGCGTCCTCCGCCACCCCCGCCCACTAAACCTGCCCACTAAACCTTGTTCGCGTTGTCCTGCTGTTACGGCCCGCTTCACCTCCTCCGTTTTTTCTCCTCGTTGCCGCCGGTAACTTCGCAACACACCGCCGCTGCTTATTTTGTTTCCCGATTTCTTGCGCAATTGTTCGTCACGTTTGAGCTTTTCGTGGAAATCATTCGGTCGATTTGCTCTGCGCGCTACGCGCGCCAGTGGCTGGCGAGTGCGAACGCTCCGAGCGCTGACGCTGATGGTTGGTAGACAATTTCTTGTTCCTCGCCGCAAATTATCACAGAAGATAATGGCCGCGCGGAGAATTTCGGCACCGAGCGCGAACGTTTGCGAGAAAACCATTCTTCGGCTTTGCGAATGGCATCGCCTTGATTCAGTGCATTCAAAATCACTTCTGCTTTAGCTCCATCGACTTCAAATCGTACGGCATAAATATTGGTCATTCGACACTCCTGGTCGCTTTCCGCAAAATGGCGGCAATTCGGAATAGTCCATCAGGTAGTGACGCAGACGGCAGAATCGTTACAGGAGGTTTGCGAGAAGAAAACGCAAAGGCACCACTTTTTGCGATCCCCGGAATCTAATTTACGGGCGTTGACCAGTGCGGGTCCGGTACGCGCGGTTTTAAAGCTGCTGGCGGCAGAAGAGGAGTACTGATGCAGGACTTTTGGGGCGATACGCGCAGTTTGTTAATTTCGGGAGCGGTTCTCTGCGGGGCTGCAATTCTTGCACTTGCGGCGCACTACATCCTCTACCAACTGGTAGAACGATTCGCGCAGCGCAAAGGTGAGCGGCACAATCTACCCTTCGTCAATCGCTCGAAAACGCCGGCGCGCGTTATCTTTCCGCTGCTCGCGCTGGTACTTGCGCTGCCTTTTGCGCCGCTGCCCGCACATCTGAAGGCCATTCTGCAGCACGTCTTGGGATTGGGCAGCATCGCCAGCGTGGGTTGGGGCGTAATCATCCTGATTCGGACGCTGGCGGACATCGTAACAGATCGATACACCGTGGACGTTGACGACAATCTCGTCGCACGGCGCGTCCGCACCCAGACTTCCGTGCTGCAGCGCACCGTCAGCGTAATGGTAACCATTATCACCCTCGCGATCATGCTGATGACCTTCCCGGAGGTCCGTCACATCGGCACTAGCCTGCTAGCGTCGGCGGGATTGGCTGGACTCATCGTCGGTATGGCTGCGCGTACTACACTGACCAACCTTATCGCGGGCGTGCAAGTCGCCGTCTCGCAGCCCATTCGCATCGATGACGCGGTGGTGGTCGAAGGAGAATGGGGCTGGATTGAAGAAATTGACTCCAGCTACGTGGTAGTGCGGATTTGGGATCTGCGGCGGCTGATCGTTCCTCTTAGCTATTTCATTGAAAAACCATTTCAGAATTGGACGCGCACGAGCGCCAATCTTCTAGGTACGGTGATGATCTACACCGACTACACGGCGCCGGTGGAAGAAATCCGCCAGGAACTTTTGCGGCTTTTGAAAACCACCAAACTGTGGGACGGCAAGGCGTGGGGACTACAGGTAACCGACGTGACGCAAACCACCATGCAACTGCGCGCCTTGGTTAGCGCGAAAAACGGCAGTGACACATTCGATTTGCGCTGTTATGTCCGCGAACATCTGATCAAGTTTATTAACGAACGCTATCCGCGTGCACTTCCACTGTCCCGCAACCTAAACGTGGAATGCACTTCGGATTATCACGCGCTGCACGACGCTCCGATGGACGCCAATGCCGCTGGCCGCTAACGTCACGCAGCGGCATGTCAAATGCCTGGTTTTACGGTTCGTACCAAAATTTCAAGGTTACTTCTACGTGGGCGGGCACGGCTTTTCCATTTTTCGTCGCCGGTTTGTATTGATAAAGCCGCAGCGCCTCAATCGCTGCTTGCCGCAGCGGTGCCGGACCGGAAAGCACACTTGCTGACACCACTTTCCCCTTTGCATCCACAAGAGCGTCGCATTTAACGTCACCGGTAACAAAATCCCGCACCGCCTCGGGCGGTGCCACAGGATTCGCGGCCTTTAGCAGGGCTGGAGGAGCGATTTCCTCGTCCGCGATCTCGACAGTGCTCGAGGTGGCGGGGCTGCCGCTGGCGATATTTGCCACCAGCTCATCGCGATGGCGGTCCGGTTTGAGCGAAGCGGCATCCTGCTGGGGTATTGACTCGTCTGCTGACGCCGCGCGATCTCCACTACGTAGTACCGTTTCTTCTGTATTGTTTGTCTTATCCACGGGAGCGGAAGATGTGGCGTTTCCGTTTGCCAGCACCGGTGTGGACGCCCCGGCTGTCGCTGCCGCATTTTTTCGCAACGTTCCGCCAGCGGTCCCGACCGGCGGCCGCGCCGCGACATTCGATGCGCTACGATGTGCCAGGCTCTTAAAGAAGCCCTCATAGTAAGCCGCGCCGATGACGACCAGCAGCAGACTTGCCGCGACTAAGCGAAGTGAAATCCGCCCTGCCATGAGAGGCCTCGCAGGCGCCTCCTCGACGATTTCTTCGGATGCTGCAGTGCCGCTCTCTTCAAGCGCCGCGGTGGCAAAAAAATCATCGGCTACACTCTCTTCGCGGGCTTTGCTGGAGCCGTCCTGCGACTCACCCTCGACGCGCGCTTCGGCGGCGTCTGCTGCAGCAACCGCAAATAATTTTGTGGCGAGATCGGGCGGTGGAACGCCGGGCGCCGGCGGTTTGCCACCGCTCTCGAGCAGTGAAGTCATCTGCTGCCGCAAACCGGCGATCTCGTCGCGCAGCCGCACTATTTCGCCGTCGTCGAGCTTGGCGACCGGCGATGAACGTTCTTCTGCCGCTTCTTCCGCCAAGAATTGTGTGGCCGCAGCCAACTCCAGCGACGCCGGCCCAGTTGCATGCTCTTCTTCAACCGCTGGCAACGCGCCCCAGAAACCGGGAACCGCCTCGCTAAATTCGAGCTCCACATACGCCACAGCCGCGCCTAGGCCGCGCTGACGCAGTACGCGCGCGACGATCTCTTGCTGAGACGCGACATTTTTCAGAAAAAGTAGCTGCCCGACTTCCACTGATGCGGATAGCCGTACAACAGCGCCATCCTCAAATACCAGCGTTGTCCTGGTGTTCTGGCTGAAGAGCTCGCGCTTTGCAGCGTCCGATGCGGCACGCGTGCCGCTGACTTCCACGGCGACCTCCAGAGCGACCGGGAGGCTCCCGAGGGTGCGGTCTGGCCGCATAAACCACTGCACTGTCGAACTTGTAGGACTTGTCCCCATATCGCCCATCAACTCCTAAACATGTTTCGCCAAAGCAATAATTCGTTACGGAGAGTCATCTTTGAATAGAGAGGAGTAACCAACGCACGTTGAGCAAGCGCTGCCACACCGCAGCGCGGCTATCATCTTGGCGGTCCCCTGAATTCTTCACAATAGGCCGGACGTACTGGCGAATACTGTCCGTCCGAACAGGCTCGTGGAGAGGGACTTTAGCGTGGCGAACTGTGCTTGTCTTTCTTATTGGCGCAATGGTGAGCACCTTAAAGCGATTCCTGATCTTTCTGTCGTGCAACTCTGCTAAGCAAACGTCCTTGGGGAAATGCGCGCGTTTTGCGCTTCCAGCAGGTTTCTGCTATCGTCGCGGTGGCAGGGGGGGAAAGTTCGATGTCAGTGAATAAAGTGATTTTGGTTGGCCGGTTGGGCCGCGATCCGGAGACGCGGTTTACCGGGGGCGGGCAAGCGGTCGCGAATTTTTCGGTCGCTACCGACGAAACTTACAAAGATAAGAATGGCGAACGGCAAAAGCGAACCGAATGGCACAAAATCGTCGTATGGGGTAAGCAAGCGGAAATTGCCCAGCAATATCTCAAAAAAGGCTCGCTGATTTTTATTGAAGGGCGCATTCAATCACGGGAATGGCAGGATAAGGAAGGTCAGAAACGGACGAGTTTTGAGATTGTCGCCACGAATTTCCGGATGCTTGGCGGGCGCGGAGACGGTGCCGGCGCCGGTGCCGGCGCTTCTCGTGGCGCCGCCGTCAGCGGTGGGCACGACGATCTTGAAGGCGGCGGCGGCGACGACTTCGGCGGCGGCGCGCATCCCGGCGGCGGTGGTGCGGGACCGGAAATTTCCGACGAGGATATCCCCTTTTAGACGAGCCAGATTGCGATCACCCCGAATATTTCGATGACGATGGCCACCACCAATCGCCAACTGTTGTTGCAGGCACGGCCTTCGGGGCTTTGCGCTCCCGGCGACTTGCGACTTGCGGAATCGCCGGTTGGCGAATTACAAGACGGCCAGGCGTTAGCGCGCGTGAAATTCCTGTCTATCGACCCGACGATGCGCGTGTGGATGGCAGATCGCGACAGTTATCTGCCGAAGATTCCGCTGGGCAACGTGATGCGCGCGTTCGGCCTGGCGGAAATCACCGAATCGCGGACTCCGGAGTTCAAAAAAGGGGATAAAGTAATCGGCTTGGTTGGGCTGCAGGAATACGTGACGATCAATTCCGCGGAAGCCCGCCACTTTCAGAAAATTCCGTCGATGCCGGTTCTTCCGGATAGCGCATTTCTGGGCGTACTGGGCGTCACCGGGCTTACGGCTTATTTCGGCATGACGGACATTGCGAAACCGCAAAGCGGCGAAACGCTGGTGGTTTCCGCCGCGGCGGGGGCCACCGGGAGCATCGCCGGCCAGATCGGGAAAATTCACGGCTGCCGCGTGGTGGGGATCGCGGGGAGCGACGAAAAATGCAAATGGCTGGTCGAGGAGTTGGGCTTCGACGCGGCCATCAACTACAAGCATGCAGATTGGAAAGAAAAATTGGCCGCGGCGACACCGAAAGGTATCGACATCGATTTTGAAAATGTTGGCGGCGAAGTGATGCATGCGGTTTTGGGACGCATGAACCTGCACGGGCGCGTGGTGCTGTGCGGCTTAATTTCCAGCTACGCCAAGGAAGACCCCGCGCTGGAAAGTTTTTCGATCATTATTGTGAAACGCCTGCGCGTGCAGGGCTTCCTGATCATCGATTACGTGGCAAAATTCACGGAAGGCGTGACGCAACTGGGCCAATGGAAGATGCTCGGGAAGATCAAGGATCGCGAAACGATGCTGGAAGGACTTGAGAAAGTTTCCGAAGCGATTAACATGCTGTTTACTGGTGCGAATACTGGGAAGTTGATTGTGAAAGTGTCATGAGAGAGTTGCGAGGCAGCGAACGCGATCACGGCGACGAGCGAAGCGGGCGGCGCCAACAGCAAGACTTCAACGTGGCGCGGGAGGAC
>Ga0182024_10004496_pt1 | contig 32029 bp, 15 predicted proteins | sample P32metaG_FD_120480 | JGI IMG/M metagenome (GOLD analysis project Ga0182024, IMG submission 120480) | Permafrost microbial communities from Stordalen Mire, Sweden - P3-2 metaG (Illumina Assembly) | ecosystem: Environmental > Terrestrial > Soil > Wetlands > Permafrost | place: Sweden: Stordalen...
AGCTATGTCCGCCGGCGTCTTGCACCCCGCCAGCAACTCGTCAATCAAATCCTTCGGCTTCTTCATACGATCCCCTTCTATCAGCGAAGATCGTTTACACAAAATGATTTACACCCTCTATTCCATCGCACTCGCTCTTCTCGGCGACCCTCCTCTCTCCAGAGCGTTCCAGATTTCGATCGCAGAAGCTCTGATGACGTCTGTGTGGCCGCGCTATGAAGTAAAATCCTGTTCGCGTCATCCTCGGTTCATTCTGGATTTTCGTATTGTTTAAGCGCTTTTGCTCGTAGATGACCGCAAGTCCCGCTCTTGTTATAGAGGTGCAACTTTGGAAGACGGCCTGAACGTCGGTCAGTATGTACTCGTTCGCAGGATTTGGCGGGGCGGCATGGCGGAAGTGTGGGAGGCGCGCCACATCCACCTTGGCCACCGGGTTGCGGTCAAGTTCCTGCTGCCGGAGTTTGCTCGCAACCAGGAGCTGCAAGAACGTTTTCTCAACGAAAGCAAGCGGCAGGCACAGCTTGAGCACCCCAATATCGTTCCCACCCTCGATTTCTTTGAAGTGGACGGACGCAGCTTTCTGGTCGTTCAATATGTCGAGGGGCAGGACCTTGAGACCAGGCTTGAGAAGGGCAACGCCCCACTTAGTCTGGACGAGATTCACGGCATCTCCGGGGATGTTCTGAGTGCGCTGGATTATATGCATACCCTGGGTTTATTGCATCTGGACGTGAAACCGGCCAATATGCTGCTGGCCCAGAACGACCGCACTTTATTGATGAATCTTGGCATTGCCAAGGCACTCCACGAGCAACGCAAGGTCGCCCTGGGCACGGCGGATTATATGAGCCCGGAGCAAATCGTGTGTCCTGGCAAAGTCGACGGCCGGTCGGATATCTATAGCTTCGGCTGTGTGCTGTATGCCATGCTGACCGGGCGGCCGCCGTTTGGCTCGGACTCGGACACGGCGTTTCACGTTCAGGAGTGCCATGTGCACAAGGCTCCTCCGCCGTTGGTCTACGCGAATCCGGCTGTCCCGAAAGCGATTGAGGCGGTGGCACTCCGATGCCTGGAAAAGAAGCCCGAGCATCGCTATCAGACCTGCGAAGCAGTGATGGCTGCTTTGCACGGGGTTTTGTCTCACAATGCTGCACCGGTTGGCCCTACTCCAATAGAGCCCAAACCTTACCTCCGGTGGTTAACCATACGCCGACCAAGATAGAAGCCAAGGCGCAAGACGGGAGCGCCTCGAGCGTTCAGCCCCACTCCGCAGTTCGCAAACCGAAGAAGAGTTTGCAGAAATATATCCTAGCGGTCGTCGCCGCGATCGTGCTGATCGCCGTTGTCGCGGGTTGGTGGATGCATCGCGAGTGGGTTAGCCGCCGGATAATCCAGGGCACGGGAGACATTCATAGCGCGATTAGCGTCTTAAATCAGCGGATCGCAACCCTTAGGCTGAACCTCGCCACGGTAACGGCCGGCGCCAAAAACTCGCGCGACGGTGTCGCGAATGATCTCACCGCTCTGAAGAGTTCCCGGTCTGTCACTCCCCGGCTCAGAGAACAGCTGGAGACAGGCTTCACAGAATGGCAAGTCCAACTCGGCACCATCCTAGCGACCACAAAAGAGATAGACAGAGATAGACGCAAACTCATAGTTAGCAGCCCCACCGAGGGTTTAGATACAGCCGCCGACGCAACTGGTAATCGCAAATACGGTCACCAACGTTCCCATCGAACGATTGATTCTTCAATTCCCTGAAGAATCAATCGTTGCTAAACTGGGTCGCGCGTACGAAAGGATCAACTGCATGAGAACGTGTCCCAAGTGCCTGGCAGAGAATGCGGATACGGACAGGTTTTGCCGGCAATGCACTTCCGCCTTGCAACAATCCGGCGGGAAGACTTGCCCCACCGGGCGGCATACGATGGATCCGACCTGGACTGAGTGCGCTTATTGCAAACAGGAAAACAACGTAGTCGTTCCCGGTCCCCCTCCCCCAGTGCGCAAGGCCACTGTCGTCGAGGGTGCGTTGCCACCTCGTGGGGCCCAGCCGCGTCCTCCGACCTATGTTGAGACTTTGCCTCCGCTGTTGCCGCCAAGGACACCTCGTCCGGTGGGTGCTGCCGGACCTCCCTCACCGCCTCCTCCGGCTGCGGGGGAGCAAAGGCGCACGCGCGCTCACACCGAGTTCCGCCCCATGCCGGGCCCAAGCTCCGATCCGGGACAGTCAGCTACGGTCCCGCCGACGGTTACAAAAGAACGCAAAATAGTAGGGGTGCTCATTTCCTATAGCTGGACCCCGGAAGGGCAGATTTTTCCCATCCACGAGGGGCGGAACTTCATCGGCCGCGACCCGGACTGCGAGGTCAGCGTTCCCCAAGATCAAACCATGTCGGGGCGTAACAGCCACATCACCTACCGCCAGAATTTTGTGGTCGGCGATATGGTTAGCATGACCGGGACGGATGTTGACGAAATCCCCATCGAAGAGCAGTTCCGGAGTCTCGCCAACTACTCGGTCATCCGTGCGGGATCTACCTATTTCACCTTCATTGCTATCAAACCACCTTCGGGCACCGGGGCTGACGAAACGTCGACGGCTACGGGTTTCACAACCTAGCCTGAGTATCTCGTAGCCTGCCGGGAAGGGCTCACGGCGCCCACACTTCCACGCGCCGGTTCTTTTCGCGTCCGTCCTCGGTCGAATTGTCGCCCACTGGGATGGCCGAGGACAAGCCGGCAAGGTTCACACCGATCCCGTAAGCTCGTAATTTGGCGGCGACCACCTGTGCCCGTTGCTCGGAAAGCGTCTGGTTTTGAGCAGCTGTGCCACGGCTGTCCGCAAAGCCCAGTACCTCGATGCCCGACCGAACCCGGCTTTGCGTGAGCGCTTCCATCGCCCGGGGAACATCCGCGAGCGCCTTGTTGTCGAGTTCTGTGCTGTTAGGACGGAAGCGAAAATCAAGACTCATTCGCCGCAGGCCGGCGACCCGTGAACGATACGTGGCCGGCGCCTGGCTCGGGATGTCGATATGCTCGAAGTGTGGAATCTGCTCCACAAAACCGACCCGGTTGACCACTTTCTGCCCTTCCGGGCTTAGCGCGAAGGTCACAAACTTCCGTGCTGTTTCTGAAGCGTTTCCCGGCACATACAGGAAAAGCCGGCGGGAAAGAATGTAATCCTCGGTAGAGACGGTGAACGGCGATGGCACGAGAGGCGTCGCTCCTGGCCCCGCAGAAAGCTCCAGCGGATTTGCATTCCCGACCTGCGCCAGGCCGACGTAGCCGATTGCCGAGGGGTCGGCTGCCACCTCTCGCGCAATGTCGTCCCCATTCGCTTCCGCCTTCAGGCCGGGCGCGAAGCTCTTCTTGTCACCGCCCATGACGAGGGACACGAACGTATCGAATGTACCCGAGTCGGATGTCCGTCCGTAGAGATGGATTGGCCCTGGGCGAGCCCCGACCTGCGACCAATTGGTTACGGTTCCTCGAAAAATCGAGGCCAACTGCTGCTTGGTGAGCGGCGGGACCGGGTTATTGCGATTGACGATCACGGCGATGCCGTCGAGTGCGACGATATTTTCGCTCGCCGGCGATCGCATATCACCCAGGCGCGCGAGTGTGGCCACCTCGTCATCCTTGATCGGGCGGGAGGCCATACCGATCTCCGCGCGCCCGGCGTCCAGCGCCTTGAAGGCAAACGGCGAACCGTTGGCGACGACCGAGAAGAGCGAGGGACGCCAGTTGCCCGCCAGCTTGGCACGCACATCCCGATGGTCCTTGTTGTCCCCGCTTGCCGTAACATCCTCGATGTTCATCGCTCCTTCGTTTGCCAGGAACGCCTTGAGCAACGCGGGGGCGAGGGCGTCTCCCACCGTGGTCGAACCCTCCAGCCGCAGTTCGGTCTTGACGGGTGCGAAAAGGAAGTAGGCGACTCCGGCCGCTGCCGCCAGAAGCAGCACAGCCACGGCCGCAATCGCTCCCTTTCCGCGCTTCTTCGCCGGCGGAATTACCGTCCCCCCCGTGACCGGCACGACCGGCGCTGGAACTGGCATGACCTGCCCGAAAACCGGCATCGCGTGTGTCTCCTCTCTTATCAGGGGCGGCGGACTGACAGCCCCCAAAACGACAGGTGACGCTGTAAAAGGACGAGGCGCTGGCGGAATATTGGCTGATGGTGGCGGTGGGTAAGCGGGGACCGGGGCTGGTCTCGGAGGTGGAGCGGCCGGCTGCGCTTCCCGTCCTGCGATCGCATCATCCAGGGCGTTCATCACGGCTCCGCAAGTCTGAAATCGTTTCGCGGGGTCTTTCTCCAGGCAGCGTAACGCAACCTGCTCGACCGCCGGGCTGACCGATGGATTGCGATAGACAATCGGTGCTGGAGGAGTACGAACGTGGCAGTCTTTGATATGGAAGTCCGTCTCCCCCGCCACGCCGAAGGGAGGTCCACCGCTCAGCATCGCGTACAGCACGCATCCAAAGCTGTATATATCGGTGCGTGCGTCCACGTCCCGGGGGCGAACGATCTGCTCCGGGCTCATGTACACCGCCGTCCCTACCGCCGTTCCCGTGCGTGTTAACCGCGGCTCGTCGCTCAGCGCCAGAGCGATCCCGAAATCCGTCAACCAGACTCGGCCGGTTTGGTCGATCAGGATGTTCGATGGTTTGACGTCGCGATGCACCACGCCGACCGAATGCGCGTAGTCAAGCGCGCTGAGAACGTCCCATGAGATGGCGTGCACCTCTTCCTGGGTAAGCGGCCCATTCCGCTCAGCCAGCTTCGCTTCCAGGTTCTCCCCGTCGATGTACTGCATCACCAGGTAGCTGCGCCCGTCCTGTTGCAGAAAATCCAGGGCGGGGACGATATTCGGGTGGCGCAGCGCGGCCTGGCGCTTACCCTCGTTCAAAAACCGCTCTTCCAGCTCCTTGCGCCCCGCTAGCTCGGGGAGCAGAAACTTGATGGCAACCTCCGTGCCAAGGTGGATATGGTGGGCTCCCCACACCTCCGCCATTCCACCTTCCCCCAGCTTGCGGTCGAAGATGTATTGACCTATTTTCGTTTGCTCGCTCATAGGATTGCTCATGATCACCGCCCATCGCTCAGGGACTTCGAATTTTGTCTCGAACAACGCAAACTTCTTGTAATTGGGGGGAGTTTGAGCCTGGAGCCGCAACTATCCTCAGCTTTTTAAGGCTCGAGAACACAAAATGTTGGTGATTGACCTGGACCCATCTCCGGCATCAATTGTCAGGTTTGGCCCGCAGTGCCAATATTTAATTCATGTGAAAGGCTGGCAAATGCCGCGAGAGTCGAGTCACGAACGAGTCTGCCATGGTTTCCTTGCCGCGTCCATCAGAAGCGCCTCCTGCTTCACTCCAGTACGACAAAAGGGCTGGAGAAAGCGACCCAGCCCGGAATGGTATCCCTTGAATACGGCAATACTTGTTGCAAGGCGGTTCAGCCGCGGCGGATCAGTTCCCTTGATCGGAGGCATCTTCCTTGAATTTGTCCAAAGCATAGCCGTAGATAAAGTTGCCGCTGCGCGAAAACCGGATGGTGGCCGAGGGGTTGCTCGAATTCAACACCGCTTCCATGATGGAAATTCCGGAGATCAGGTCTTCGCGGACAAACGTGTTCTGAACGTCGTCCCTCTCTTTCAGAGCCCTGGTCCGAATGAGGGTCTGCTTCTCAACCGGCATATCCTTTGGAAAGACGAAGGAAGGCTTTCTTTGATTCCACGAGCCGTCCTTCAGGCTGGCAAGAAAAGTATCGAGATCACGCTTGGTGATCGTCACCCAACCGTTCAACTCCCTCTCCGGATGGGTGAAGGTCGCGGCCGCCCAGGCGGCTCCGCCCGTCCAGTAGACCCGTTGCCGGTTCCGCAGGCAGGGAACATCCAGGCTCTGTTTCTCGTACGCCGCGGAGACGTCCGCAGCGACTGTCGTCATACCTGCTCCGATGTCGCCGGGATTTCTCTTGAGCGCCTCATTGCGGCCCGAGACTGATCCAAAGGGAATCTCCGCGCTCTTGAAACTGCTCAGTCCCGTGCCGCCGACCAGGCAGCCGAGCTTGGTGTTGCCGCTGCCAATATCTATGTAGACGGCAATGGGACGCCGGTTCAGTGGGACCGCCGAAATCAGGCCGTAATAGCCTTCGTGTGCGGCATCCACGAAGTCCATGTCGATCCCTGTGGCATTCTTGACCGCGGCGACCAGGTCCTCCTTGTTAGCGCCGTGGGCAACCCCACTGCTGCCCACCACATAGTAGGTGTCAACCTTGATCGATTGCTGAGCCGCGGCGGCTTTCATGGCTTCGACCACCTGTTGCACAGCGTTGGTAGCGTCGGCGATGCCATCCGGAGTGAAGTTTCCATCTTTCATCGAGCTGACCAGCTTGGTATTGATTGTCTTGCTGAAGACGACAGACGGATTGGGCCCATCCTCTTCCATGACGAAGGAATACAGCGCGCCTTTCGTCCCTTTGGATCCGAGATCGACAGCACCGTAGTAGTGGGTGTCGGCCGCGGCAGCCGCCTGGGTTTTCTTTGCGCCGGCCTGGTTTCCGCTGTGCGCGGTCTGCGCCTGCGACAAACCTGCGAGCGCGAGAAACATGAAGAGCGTCGTCTTTACGAATCGCATGATGTTGTCCTTTCAATGCTTCGGCTTAAGTATGCCGTTACTTCATTAAGCGTAAAGACCAGGCCGATCTATCCATTTTTTGCCTGGCGTTTCAATTAGGTCCCATGAGCGGGTGACAATTGTCTTGGATGCCCTGGAGTTTCTTGGTCTTGCGGCATGCTGCCGGATTGGCTGCATTGTCGCAGCAATCGGGCTTGCTTTCCGCGTCGTCCGAAGATGGTTTGGGAGCGGGCACCGTCTGCGCGTGCCTTACAGGAGCCGGAATCTGAGTACACGGTTGATACGCCATGCAATCGGAGAGAAGGCTTTTGTCGGCATGTTGCCAATCCTTGGTTGCCATTAGCCTGTCTGCCTGAAGCTTTCGTTCGACGCAAGGCCGATAGCTCATGCAGTCTTGCAGCAGAGGATTGTTATACTCCACATTTTTCCAGTCCTGGGGTGAAAGAGCGGAAAGCTTGCGCTGAATTGCCAGTTTGTCCAGCACCGCCTTCCTTTGCAGGCAGTCGGCGTCGCCCCGGCAGTCGTTAAGGGCGGGGTCGCCGGAACGCATCTGCGAAGGGTCTTTTGACTCACGAACGTTCTTTGGCCGCATTGCGAAATAGCCGATACCGGCAATCACCACAATCGCAGCGGCGATAGCGAGGATATATTTCCCCAAGCTCTTCGGCGCGCGAGCCTGGGGGTCGGGCCCGTGGATCGAGATAGGGTCAACCGTGGCAGAGACGCTTTCACCGGTGGCACTTTGAGCGGCAATCGTTGTTCTCGGACCGGCGCCTCCGTCTTCCGCCTTGGCTTCTACCTTTGTCGGCGTAGGTTTCAATGGGCCAGAGTAAGGTTGGGGTTCTACCGGGGTATTATCGACCGGCGTAGCCTTGCCCGATATCGCCGCGTCCAAAGCAGTCATCACTGCTCCGCAGGTCTGATAGCGATTGCCGGGGCTCTTTTCTAGGCACCGAAGCACCACCTCTTCAATCGCGTTCGGGACATCCGGGTTAGCGTAGACCAGCGGTGGCGGCGGGGTACGCACATGGCAGTCCTGAACGTGGAATGCCGTATCCGAGTCCGAGCCGAAAGGCGGCCGCCCGGTCAACATGGCATACAGCACGCAGCCAAAGCTGTAAATATCGGAACGGCCATCGACGTTCCTGGGGCTGACGATCTGCTCCGGACTCATATAATCCGGCGTGCCCATGGCTAAGCTCGTCAGAGTTACGCTGCGTTGCTCGTGGAGTGCCTTCGCAATGCCAAAGTCCATCAACAACGTGCGGCCGCTCTGGTCCATCAGCATATTGGCCGGTTTCACGTCCCGATGTACTACACCCAGCGAATGTGCGTGGCCCAGCGCGCTCAAGACATCCCAGGAGATGTCATGTATCTCGTCGAGACTAAGCGGAGGGTTCCCCTTTTCCAGCCTGGTCTCAAGGTCGCGGCCGTCGACATAATGCATAACCAGAAAACTGCGGCCATCAATTTGGAAGAAGTCTACGGCTGGAACGATATTGGGGTGCTGAAGCTGCGCCTGCCGCTTGCCTTCATTGAGGAAACGTTCTTGCAACTCCTGGTTGCGGGCAAACTCCGGCAGCAGGAACTTGACCGCCACCCGGTGGCCCAGATGGACGTGGCGCGCCTCCCACACCTCCGCCATACCGCCCGCCCCGATCCTCCGTACGAGGACGTACTGACCAACCTTTAGGTCCTCTTCCACGGTTTCACCTCTACTAACAAGAGCGTCATTTCCGGCCTCAGATGGGCAAAAGCGGAGAAAAAGGATTTTACTTCATAGTCCGGCACGAGGCGAACTTTATGGGTCATCAGGGTGTCCTGCGCTCCGATCCTTGACGCTCTGAAGTCGGGAGCGCGCCGTCGAGAGCGGGCTGCACGGGAACTAGTCTTTGAAGTCTCTCTCGCTTACGATTTTCCACTGACCGTCTATCCTCGTGAGCGTCAGGCGGCTGCGAACAGATTGTTCTGAAGGGGGCGTCACGTTCAACTCCTCGCTGCTTGGCAACAATATCCAATGCTTGATCAGGTTCACCTCCGCTTCGTGGGGGCTTGAGAAGTCAATCTCACGCTGGAGCAGCTCGAATAACTTGAGTCGATTTGCCGGATCTGTTCTGGCGACGATTCGACGGTTCTCGGCGATAACAAAAGCGTTGTCCACACTTGACATCAGGAAATAACGGGTCAGGGTTGAACCGTAAAATGACGCCATAAGCATAGGATTGTTGCTCTTGTGAGCCTGCGCCCAATTATCGAGCATGCTCTCTATAGCATCCTTTGCTGATGCTCCTGCCTCGACGCTCGCGGCTCCCGGCGGTTCATCTCCGGGATGATTCGGTGACTCGCTCTGCGTGCACGGCTGATAGTGCATGCAGTTAGCAAGTAGCTTCTTGTCGGCATGCTGCCAATCCGTGGTAGCCATTAACCTATCCGCCTGTATTCTGCGCTCAACGCAGGGTGGATACCCCATACAATCCTGCAGCACCTGGTTGTCCAGCCCTAGATTCTTCCACTCATCAGCGGAAAGCGCGGTAAGCCTGGCAGCCCGCGCCTTCTTCGTTAAGCAGCCATCTACCCCAAGGCAGTCGACAAAGTCAGTATCATCGTAGTGAACCTGAGACCAATCCTTTGTCTTGAGTCGGCTTAAACGATCATTGGTGGGATGCATGGCGAAATATGCAGCGGCGACGACTGCCGTAGCAGCGATTAAGGCAACGGTGGCGAGGACGTACTTGGCGCGACTCTTTGGGGGAGGGGAGTCGGGCTGCTGGCCAAAGAAGGGAGCCTCGGTACCCACCTTGGGGGTCTTGATTCCTTCCTCAAGCGCAGTCCTCCGGTCGACTTCCACGACTGTTTCGGCGCGAACCCAGGCTTGCTCTGCAGCTTGCCTTCCGGACGTCTTTCGACGCACCGCGTCCAGTTGACGGACAAACTCGGCCACATTCGCCGGACGGTCCTCTCTGTCCTTCGCCAGAGGTCTCAGCACCAGCGCATCTAGGCCCTGCCAAACTGCCAGTTCCGCACACAGCCGGCTCGGTGCAACCAGTTCAGTCTGCAGATGTTGATACATCCAGCCTTCCGTGCTGTGGGAGTGGAAGCTGGTCTGCCCAGTCAGCATCTCGTGCAACAATCCACCCAGCGCGTAGAGATCGGTGCGTCCGTCCAGTTCCTCCGATGGCATCCCCTTCCATTGCTCCGGGGCCGCATACTCCGGGGTCAACATCAGCCCCCGTGTACGGCTCACCGCCGTCGCGGTCTCCTTCATCGACGCAATACCGAAATCCAGCAGCTTGGGAGTCTCGAGCCCTCCGCCCTCCCGCGCCAGCAGAATATTCTCTGGCTTCACATCCCGGTGAACGATGCCGTTCGCATGAGCCGCCCCCAGTCCCAGCGCGATGCCTCGAGCGATCTGTAGAGCCCGCTCGACGCCGAACGGACTTTCGGACAGCGCCTGACGCAGCCCCGGCCCGTCCACATACTCCATCGCGATGTATGGCGAACCGTCCTCGGCTTGGTCCAGATCGACCACTTCAACCACATTCGGGTGCCGAAGTCTGATCGCCGCCTGCGCCTCCTGCCGAAAGCGCTTGAGAAACCTGGGATCATGGCTCAGCTCGCCAGAAATGAATTTCAGTGCCCGCTGCTGCCCCAGCAGAATGTGTTCCGCCAGATAGACCGTACCCATTCCCCCGCGGCCCAGCACTCGCACAATCCGATATTTGTTCCGAATGATCGCTCCAAGTTCCAGTTCCTTTGATTCGATCAGCATCGCCCCATCCTGATTGCAGTTTGTATGGTGGTTTGGATAGGCGGTGTCACACAGAGGACAAAGTTTCATGGTCTTACCTTGACTGGATTCGTATCAATAAGTCCTACCGGGCCCGGAGATCTGCCGGATCGACTACCTTCGCGTATACATGAACTCGCAATCCACGAATGGCCTATCGGGGCCAGAGACGGGATCGAACAGGCATCTGACCAGTATTTGAGCATCGGACCGGAAAGGTCAACACTAGGCCATCATCGCTGGATTCGAAAGTGCCGACGGCCTTTGATATTGATCAAGGCATGACAAGATAGGTTTTGGTTATTTTAGCCATCGACGAAATGCCAAAGTAAGCGTGTCGCTGATGAACGAAGTACGAATTTCGGAGGCCGGCATCAGAAGGCTTGTGGCTGGGGGCTCCTGCGGCCATCCGTTCCTGTGAGGGCGCCGCCGGGAGTGTTGAGCGTGGCTCACGAGAGCTAAAGGATTCATTACCAAGGGATTCCTGGTACGAATCCAGACCCCTTAACTACTTACAAAACCCCGAGGGCAGTCTCGAAGCACATCTCTGGATCACGCACCTTGGTCATTGTTCTGTTCCTCGTACTGGAGATAGCACTTAATCCAGCGGTCCCGGCCCGGGTGTGGCTTGGGTGACAAGGGCCATATAGGGCAGGGTTTTCTCTTTCGCCCTTAACGGGCACGAGAATTTCTAAGCAAGGCTTATGCCAGCCCAAGACGCTTCTCCAGGCGGTCCGCCAGTGCCTTTCGAAGGTCATCGTGGTCAAAGGTTGCAACGTAATAGGTGATGTAGCAGTCGAGTACTCCCATATCCTGGCGGCTCATCGAAGTGCGCACATATTCTTCCGCGACCTGGTCTACGGAGCCTTGTTCATTCAACAGGGAACGTAACAGGCCAACTCTCAATGGATGGCGGGCCGCAAGAATATCCAGAACGTAGGGAACCTGTTGGACAATCTGGTCTTCGGTAGCGTCGCGAAGGCTCTTTCCTGTCCCGAAAGGATAGATTAAAACTCCGGCTAGAACGATGAACATCAGCAGGATGGCTCTACGGAATAGCTTTTTGATTTGCATTGCATGATGCTCCTTGAGTTGCGCCAGATCCCGTGGAGTCCCTGACGCTTGACACCATACAAAGCGCAGATCGTAGGAGAATTTGACCAAGCTTAGAAAAATAGCTTTCCCTAGTCGCTCGTGTCCTGTGGCGATCAAAATGGTTGGCCCCGACGTGGCTCGCAATCCTGAAGGGGAGCATTTTCTGTGGGCACCGGACGGAATGATCGCGACGTTTGATCCTCCTGGAATCCCCTTCTGCCCTGCTATCAGGAGAATCAGGATCGAAGCCAGAACAATAACCGGGGTCCAGTTGATCAACCTGGAATAAGAACGATCGCAGCGACCTAGTGGCAAACACAGCTAGCACCGCCCCGAATCCGCACCCCGCGAGGCTCAGCTTGGTGCCGGAGCAAGGATGAGCCGAATCCCGCTAGTTCGTTGGCAACCAAGAGCAAGGCAAATGGCCGTCTTTCGCGTGCGCAGCTCGGCAGCGAAGACAATCACACTGTAGATCCCGAGCAAAGGAATCAATACTGCTGCTTCTGCAAAACATGAGACTAGTGCGGCATTAAAGCGGCGCGCACTGCCAACGAAAGTAAAGGCGCCTAACCTTTCGTCAGGTGATCTGCTAACGAAAGATCCATTGGCGAAATCCCAAAGCGAGTCCAGATTGGTTCAATACGTCTTGAAGACCTTCGAGGACGAAAAGTGCGTGCGATTGTTCCACCAACGCTTCCCGGATCCACCCGTTCGCCTTGACAGCCTACAAGTGCCTTTGGAGGGCAAGAGAGTATCTCAATCGCGATACGCTTTGAGATACGTTGGTTCTCGGTGTTGTTTGTGCTTACAAGGACTAGGGAGCCACAGCGGTCTTGTAAGCTATTGAAAAGCCAGAGTTTGGGATGGCATGGAAGAGGTCATCGGTTCGATCCCGATCAGCTCCACCAATCAAACTGCCGCAGAATCAAGCAAAGAGAACCGCAGCTAAGATTTTCATATTCGTGCTCGAAAGTGTTTTCATGCAATCAGAACAGATGCCAGTCCGGCCTGAGCGCGGTTAGGGTTTAAGGCTTTGCCCGGCTGCCTCTTCTCGACTTCTTCCCGGGACAGATGGATCGAAACGAGGGCACAACTGGGGCACTTTTTCTTGAGCGCAGTGCTCTTTATGTTCCTTTTTGATCCCCTAAATAGCCCAGTATGTCATTGATTCAGCAGATGTTATCCCGAATGGCATGGAAGAGGTCACCGGTTCGATCCCGGTCAGGTCCACCAATCAAACCAACAACTTAGACTGGCCTAGCCTTCGGTCTCCGGAGGTTTGTGCCGTAGCCTGCCGTTCTGGTGCCTGGCCGCGAACAACAGTCTCTTCGCGCGAGCCGCCGTCCAAGGTCAACCACCGTTCGTTCCCGATGACGTTCTGAGGGGGCCCGTTCAGGAGCTGGCCAGAGCGTGGCTTGCGTTTGCGAGACCGGCAGTTTGGAAAAACGTGCGCACTAAGCGCACTATGCGCACTAAGGTCCGCAGTCTACGTTGGCTTGCCCTCTCGAGGCCAGGGTCTTCCGCCCCGGATGCACGGCTAAGTGGCTTCCTTGTTTGCCGGCGGACTTCGCTTGAGTCTTAGATGGGGCTTGCACACATCTATAGACGCAGATTGCCTGTATTTCCCAGCAAACAAATTTTTCAGCAGGCAATCTTTAGTGAGTTACCCGAGCGAGAACGCAATTTTTCACCAATTGACATCGTGTTCTTCTTGAGATCGCGAGTTGTCGACAATTTGAGGCTGGAGAGTAACAGGTCAACAGCCAACTACTTGCTTCATCAGCGAGGTTGAGGTCATCTGAATCCGCCGGAAATTTCCCTGCGAATCGCTACCATATCTCGAGTTGAGACGACAACTGTTTAACCCAACAACTGTCGATAGAGAAGATCGTAATCGCGATTCATTCGCTCGGCCGCATAGTGCTCTGCCACCAAATGCCGGGCTCGTTCTCCCTTATTCTTTCGGTCTGAGCAGGCGATCGCCGATTCCAAAGCTGCCCCAAGAGCGGCGGTGTCCTGCGGCTCGCATAACCAACCGCTATCCGTGTTGTGGACGATTCCCGGAACTCCTCCCACCTTTGTGGCGACTACCGGAAGACCGGAAGCAATTGCTTCGAGCAAGCTTAAAGGCAGACCCTCGCTGATGGAAGGCAACACGAAGACATCCAAGCCAGCTAAAAACCCGGAAACATCATGGCTGAAGCCGCAAAACTCCACCAAATCGCCCAAGCCAAGATGAAGGGCTTGTTCCCGCAGCTTTTGTTCAAGAGGCCCGCTTCCGAGAAGGCGGAGGCGGATATTGCCGTGGTTGCGGCGAACCAGCGCGAACGCATCTATCAGGCCGCGGTGATTCTTTTCGAATGACATTCGTCCCACGGCGCCGAAAACGATCTCATTCCGAAGAGGCCGGGCGGCCACCGCCAGAAATGGAGCCAATTCTATGCCATTTTCGATCGCGCACAGTTTCTTCCCGGGTAGAGTGAATATGCTGCGCAGAATGACCTCCGATTCCGAGCAGACCGAAACAATCTTGTCCGTCAACATTGCGGCAGCCCAGAATTTCGCTTTGGTGCGCGCCACCTTCAAGCGGCCAGCGCCGGCGGATCTTCTCGCGGCCAGGTCGAACATCACGGTCGCATGAAGGGTCTGCACAATCGATGTCCCGCCCGCCATTCGGGCCGCGATCGCTCCATACAGGTAGTAATCGAAAGGGTTGTGGACATGCAGGATGTCTGCATTCTGCCTACCCAGGTAACCCTTAAGCATCCGCAACAGCGACAGTCGATCAAACGACAACGTGCCATCAGGTGCGCGCCGCAGGTAGACTATGCGAGCGCCTGCCTGCTCCAATTCGCGTTCAGTCTCCGGGTGGTTACTCGAGTTAGTCCAGCACCCAATTCTCACCGAGTGGCCGGATCGCAGTTGGCAAAGAGCGAGTCTCCGCACAACTTCCTGAAGCCCTCCGTAATTAAGGTCGGGAACTAAATGGAAGATCCGCATTGGTAGCAAGTATTCGCCGATGCTCCGCTGAACAAAATACCCGCTTTACAACACTCCCGTGGCGTTGGCGGCCAAAAGCGCGTCGGCGGAAAGCACCGGCAACGTCACCTGTCTGTCCACGATGGACGGTCCCTGAAACTTTCCCAGCCGGGCCGAATAAAGATCCTTAGGCAGACCCTTCAGGTTCAGCACCACTGCGCGGACGATATGATTCTCTTCCTGAAACTCCAAAGTGATGCCAGGAGGCACACCGGCGATGGCGAAGGTGTTACCGGATATGCGATCCAATCGGAATGCCGGTTCGTTGTTCACCAGCGCCGTTAACTTGCCATCTATCAGTCGGACAGAAGCCAAAGCGCCTTTCGCCAGCGTGAAGAGAGATTTCCCGATTACGAACATGGGCATGAACTCGCCGGGAATGCGGAAGTCGCAAACCAGGCGCCGCAGCTCGGCTTCGGAAGCGGGGATGGGCTCACGCGTCATCGAGATCCCTTCGGCGCGCCGCCGCGCAACGAAATCGTCGGGGAACAGACTCAGCAGGAAATCGTTGATCTGAACGTCGATGACAATGTGAACGCGAACGATCTGGCTGTCGTTTTTGACGGAATGGACTCTTGAAAAATCGCCATACCATAGCTCTCCTGCTTTCCAATTCATCCGATTGCCATCGATTACGAAGGCCACATCCGGATCGGTAAGAATCGGGATGTGCAGGCGAACCAGGCCGAATTGGAAACTGGTGTGAAAGTCAAAATGGTCTTTGATGTGGCCGCCCGGGGGCAGAAAAAGAATTCGGACGACCTCTTTCGGGCACTCCAATTCATCCAGTATCTGCTTGAAATAGGGAGTTCGCCGCAAACTCTCGGTTTCCTCGTAGCGGTCCATGCCGGGCGAACTGGGAAAGACCGAGTCTTTGCCTCCCATGGAATGAAGCGCTATACCGGTCCATTCGCCCTTGTGATAGGGGCCCGGTTGGGGAGCGGACGGGACATCGCGCAAAATCTGGAGATCGCGCATGAGCAGATTCGCGTCGTATGTTCGGGGCAGCCGAACTGCTGCGTCCGAGTTGCTATCGTTCATCCCTACACTCCGAATACCCCGAATACCCCGAAATTGCCTGTCACCAAGCCTGACCTGAACTGGGGCAGAAACCCGCCCCAATTATACAATAAGCCCTATTACCCCGGGCTTGACCGTTGTCGCCAGATAATTGTATAGTGCACCCATTGCTGTGCAGGCTCCTTCGGAGGGCCCAACCGCGGCCTTGAGTAACTTGAGTAACATGAGCAATGGAATTTTGGAAGGTGACACACCCCGATGGATCGCCGGCAGTGATCGACGCCCGAAGCGGCAAGCTGCGGAGTTTTGCCCAGTTACGGGATGATGTAGCCAGAATTCAGGCTGCGCTGCCGCGCTTGGGCCGGAAGTCTCTAGGGCTGCTGATTGCTGGTAATCAATATGAGTGCCTCGCAGCGTACCTGGCGGCATTGAATAGCGACGCAGCTCTGATTCTTCTCGATGCCAACCTGAACAGCGAGTTGCAGCGTGATTTTTTGGCAGCTTATCGGCCCGACTGGGTCTTTGCTGGGACGCCCGGGTGGCGTGGCGAGGGATACCGGGAAAGCGGATTGGGCGATTGGTGTCTGGTTGAAAGAGAGAGACCCGATGACCTCGAAATTCACCCTGATTTGGCGCTCCTATTGAACACTTCGGGATCCACGGGAAGCCCGAAGCTGGTCCGGCTCCCGTTGCGGAGCCTGGAGGCGAACGCAGCTTCCATCGCGCAGTATTTGCAGCTGACGCCCGGGGAGCGGCCGATTACGTCGCTGCCCATGCCGTATTCGTATGGGCTATCGGTCATCAACAGTCACCTGCACGCGGGCGCTGCCATTGTCTTCAGCGAAGATACGGTGGTACGCCGGGAGTTTTGGGACGCGGTCGACCGGTACGGCTGCACGTCTTTCGCTGGCGTGCCGTACACCTATCAGCTCTTGCTTCAAACGGGTCTGCTAAAGAAGGAAGGTTCCTCACTGAAGACGCTGACGCAGGCGGGAGGGAAACTTGATGAACGCTATGTCCTGCAGATGCATGAACTGGCGTTAGCGCGTGGGTGGAAATTCTTTGTCATGTACGGCCAGACTGAGGCGACGGCGCGGATCTCTTATGTGCCATTTGAACAACTCGGCAGAAAGGTGGGCTCGATCGGAGTGGCCGTGCCGGGCGGCATGCTTAAGGTGGATCAGCAGGCAGGAGAACTCATTTACATGGGTCCCAACGTGATGATGGGCTATGCTGAGTGCCGCGAGGACCTTGCTAAAGGCGACGAGTTGCAAGGCATATTGCGGACCGGCGATCTGGCGAGAGAAGACGCCGACGGCTATCTTTACATCACCGGGCGGCTGAAGCGGTTCCTGAAGCTGTTTGGCAAGCGCTTTAATCTCGATGAAGTGGAGAGTGTCCTGTCGCGCCGGCTCAACTCGGCGGTCGCATGCTTTGGACGCGATGATCTGCTAACGGTCGCGGTGGAGAACTGGGGAACGGCCGAAGGAGTTAGGGACGCTGTATGCCAGATTTTCGATCTGCCGCGAACGGCGGTAAAGGTGATCGGCGTGACGGAACTGCCCCGAACCATTAACGGAAAAATCGATTATCCGCGCCTCTCGGATGCCGGGCAGGAATACAAACCCGTAGCAGCACAATAAATCTAAAATGACAGACCATAGCGAAGCGCAGAGCGCGCTCATGTCATCCGGCGGCCGCACCGTATCCGAGGACGCGGTCGCGAAAATCTGGGCAGATGTGCTTGGCCTGGACCATGTGGAGACTGACGCTAACTTCTTCGATATTGGCGGCGATTCGCTGAATGCTATGGACGTGATTGCGCGCGTTGGCGAAGTGCTGCATGTAGATCTTCCCCTGCTGGCTTTCTTCGAAGACCCTTCCGTGGCCCACCTTGCTGCCGTGATAGACGAATTGCGTCCCGGTGGGGCTGCGATGGTTCGGGTGCCAGGCCGGCGCGAGTTCCCCTTGTCGCATTCGCAGCAGGTGTTCTGGCTGCTGGAGCAGCAGCATCCCGGCACCGGGCTTTACAATACGGCGCGCATTTTCCGCATTCACGGCAAGCTGGACTCGTCGCTGCTGGAGCGCAGCCTGAATGAACTGCGCCGCCGTCACGAAATCCTGCGGGTGCGATTTGCCGCGCGAGGGGACGGTCCGGTTCAGGTTGTTGAACCGGTCACACCATTACGAATTCCGGTAAGCGATTTATCCGCCCTGGACGCCAATACGAGCGAGCGGGCTGCGCTGAAGCTGGCGCTTGAGACCGTCCGCGAGCCATTCGACCTGGAGCATGGCCCGGTACTCCGCGCGCGGCTTGTTCGGCTTACTCCCGACGACTGCCTGCTCTGCATGGCGATACACCATGCCGTCAGCGACGGATTCACAGGCAGCATTCTGCTGGATGAACTCATCACGATTTACGATGCTTTGGCCGACGGCCGGACCAGCCCGCTTGGCGAACTGGACCTGCACTTCACCGACTACGCGGCCTGGGAGCGGGAGTGGATGGATGGTTCGCGCCTGGAAAGCGAGCTTGAGTATTGGCGCGGGGTTCTCAAGGGCGCGCCTCCAGCCCTCTTTCTGCCGGAAGATGTTGCGCCGATCTCCGCATTCGATCGCAGCGGGCATCAGCTTTCCACGACGATTCCAGCAGAGTCGCTTAGGTCACTGCAAGTATTTGCCCGGGCAAACGGGACAACGCTGTTTAGTGTGCTGGCGGCGGCGGTGCGCATCGTGCTCTACCGATGGTCCGGCCAGGCTGACTTTCTTCTCGGCACCATCGCCAGCAATCGCAGCCTGAGTGGAACTGAACGCATGATTGGCTGCTTCGTCAATCCGTTACCGCTACGTAATCCGATAGCGGATAGCCAGAACGCGTTGGACGTGCTGAACGCCGAAACGGCTGCCGTGATGGGGGCGTTTGCCCATCAGGACTGCCCTTTTGCGAGCATCGTAGCCGACATCAACCCGGAACGAACGGCGAATGACAATCCGCTGTTCAACGTCGCGCTGCTGCTGCAAAGCTTTCCCGCAATAGCGAGGAACGGTCGCGACTTTCGAGCGGAACACTTCGGTTTCGATACCCGGGTGGCATTGCTCGACCTGCGCTTCATCGCGACCGAGACGGCAGGCGGTCTGCAGGTCGAATGTGAATATCGGGCCAATCGTTTCCAGCGCCGCACGATAGAGAATCTGCTCTCGAGCGTTGCCGGCGTGCTGCGGTGCATGGTCGAGACGCCCGAAACCAGGGTTGAGCAAATCGGCATTTCCAAAGCGCTGCTCGAACGCGCTGCCGATCTTCGTCAGGCCCAGCATAAGCAGACGATCGCCATGGCCGCGAACTTCACGGTGGAACCGCTCGAAGAGCCGCTTGCATTCTGGATGGAGCAACTCCGGATGCCTTCGACCATTGAATTCGCGCCGTTCGATCAGGTGTTTCAGCAGCTGCTGGACCCCTCCAGCTTATTGGCGCGCAACCGCGACGGCTTCAATTTGGTTTTTTTCAAGTGGCGGAACGGGCCTGATTCGGTAAGCCAGGCACGGGAACTGGCGCAATCCTTGAAGACCGCGGCTGCGCGTGGAAACGCACCGTTCATCCTTTGTATATGCCCGCCGTCGGTCGAAGCTGGCGAGCAAGTACTCGCCGCGGAGTTGGCTGGGCAGCCGGGTATTCATTTGATTGGCTCCGCAGACATTCTGAACTTGTATCCGGTTGATGATTACCGCGACGAATACGCGGAAGGGCTGGGAGCCATCCCTTACACCCCGGCTTTTTTTGTAGCGCTTGCCTCCATGGCGGCGCGCAGGATTCACGGGATTCGAAGCGGCCCTTACAAGGTGATTGCGCTCGATTGCGACAACACGCTCTGGAAAGGGGTGTGTGGAGAAGAAGGGGCCGCCGGTGTCGAGGTAGACACGACGCGCCGGGCTCTTCAGGAATTCATGTTGAAGCAGCGTGCAGCAGGCATGTTGCTGTGCCTGGTCAGCAAGAATGCCGAGGCGGATGTTGCCGCTGTATTCGAGATCAATCCGGGGATGCTGATACAGCAGAAGGATCTGGTTGCGTCGCGCTTGAACTGGCGGCCGAAATCAGAGAATTTGAGAGATCTCGCGCGGGAGCTGCGTGTGGGTGTGGACAGCTTTATTCTGGTCGACGACAATCCGCTGGAGTGTGCGGAGGTGCGAGCGAATTGCCCCGGAGTGCTGGTGCTCGAACTGCCGTCGGATTCTGAACGAATACCAGATGTTCTGCGCCATTTCTGGGCGTTCGATCACTGGAATGCTACCAGTGAAGATCGCCGGCGCAGCGATTTCTATGACCAGGAGCGCGAGCGCGGAGAATCACGCGCGGGTGCGGGCAGTCTGGAAGAGTTTCTGCGCGGGCTGGAGCTGAAAATTGTCATTCGACGGATGCAGTCGGAAGACCTGGCGCGCGTATCGCAATTGACCCAGCGAACCAATCAGTTCAACTGCACGACGATACGGCGCACCGAAACCGAAATCGAGCGGTTATGCGAGGCAGGGAGCGAATGCCTGGTGGTGGAAGTGACCGACCGATTCGGAGACTACGGCCTGGTCGGCGCGGCAATGTTTGCCGCGCAGGCCGATGCGCTCACAGTGGATACGCTGCTCATGAGCTGCCGCGCACTGGGACGAAGAGTTGAGCACCGCCTTTTGGCAAAGTTGGGTGAAGTAGCAGTGGAGTGTGGGCTGGAGTGGGTGGACGTGCGGTTTGCCGCCACACCGAAGAACCGGCCGGCTGCGGACTTTTTAGAAGGCATGGGGCCGCCATCCCGCCAGGATGCCAACGACGGCACTGTTTATCGATTCTCTGCCGCGTTTGCCCGAGCTGCTGACCAGATAGGAGCGGCCGAAACCTCCATCCCGCAGCCGGAGACGACGTTGGCGTTTACCGCTCCGGGCCCGGCACGAACCGATTTGATGCAAATCGCATGGGAGTTGGACGGGGTTGAAGCCATTTCGAGTGCCGTCCAAACCCGATTCGCGCGGACGAACACCGAGACAGGCGCTTTAAAAGCGCGAACCGCGAGCGAGGAAATCCTTGGCGGTATCTGGGCTTCCTTGTTGCGGATCGAGCAGCCCGGAAGTCAGGATAGCTTTTTCCAACTCGGTGGAAATTCGCTCCTGGGAGTGCAGGTTATTTCGCGCGTGCGACAAGCTCTCGGGGTGGAGATGCCGCTTCGAGCGATGTTCGAAGAACCCTCGCTGGCGGGCTTTGCAGCGCTTATCGAATCGGCGCGGCGTGCGCAAACCGGCCTGTTGCGACCGCCCCCGGTGAAGAGACAGGGACACAGCGAACCCGCGCCGGCTTCTTTCGCGCAGCAACGGCTGTGGTTCATCAATCAGATTGAACCCGAGACTCCGCTGTACAACATTCCGCAAATGACGCTCATCCGTGGTCCGCTGCAAGTGAATGCTCTCGAAAGGAGCTTGACTGAAGTCGTAAGGCGGCACGAGGCGCTCCGCACTACATTTCACGAATTGGACGGGCAACCCATGCAGCTGATTACGCCGCCTTCCAATTGCCAGCTTGAGGTGACTGACCTTTCGCATTTGTCCGCCGATGACCGGAAGGAAGAGATCCAGCGATGGGCGCTGGAGCGCGCGAAGCGGCCGTTCGATCTGGCCCGCGATCCAATGCTGCGCGCATTTTTGCTTCGCGCAGCGAACGATCAGCATGTGCTGCTGATCGTGATTCATCACATCGCAGGCGATCGCTGGTCGGCAGGGATACTGGCCCAGGAGCTGGAGGCGCTGTATGCGGCCTTTGTGCGTGGTGAGCCTTCGCCGCTGCCGGAACTTGCGGTTCAGTATGCGGATTTTGCGGTTTGGCAGCGCGCCTGGCTGCAAGGCGAAGAACTGGGAAAGCAGGCTTCCTATTGGCGGCAGCAACTCGCCGGAGCGGCGCCGCTGCTGGAGCTGCCGACCGACCGGCCACGCCCCAACCTCTTGACCTATCGAGGCGCCACGGAGACGCAGCTCCTGTCCCGCGAACTGGTGCAAAGGCTGACCATCCTTAGCCAGAACGAGGGCGCAACGTTATTCATGACGCTGCTGGCCGCGCATCAAATACTTCTCAGCCGTTATTCCGGGCAGCAGGATGTTGTCGTCGGGTCCCCGATCGCCGGCCGGAACTACACCGAGATTGAGCGTTTGATCGGTTTCTTCGTGAACACGCTGGCGCTGCGAACCGATCTTTCAGGTAATCCTCCATTTCGCGAGCTGCTGGGGCGCGTCAAGGAAGCTACCTTGAGCGCTTATGCTCATCAGGACATCCCGTTCGAAAAACTGGTGGAGGAGCTCCAGCCGGAACGCAGCCTAAGCTACCAGCCTGTTTTTCAAGTTTTGTTCGCGCTGCAGAACGCCGAACAGCAAGCGCTGCAGTTGCCAGGGCTGAGTTTGGAACGCCTGCCGCTGCATCAAGGGACCTCTGCATTCGACATGTCCTGGTTTGCGACCCATGAAACGGACGGCGTGCAGCTGCGCGTCGAATACAACACGGATCTATTCGATGCCGCCACCATCCGAACCATGCTCGGACATTTTCAGAATTTGCTCCAAGCCATTGCAGAGCACCCTGAAAAGCAGCTCTCGGAACTGGAGTTCCTCGACCAGCGGGAGCGCCGCAGGATACTGGATCAATTTAACGATACGGCGGCGGATTATCCTCGCGATGTCTGTATCCACGATCTGGTGGCAGCGCAAGCGAAGCGGACGCCGGATGCCGCGGCGATGGTCGATGGTGTGCGAAGGATCAGCTACCGGGAGCTAAACGCGCGCGCCAATCAGATTGGACACTATCTGATGCGCCACGGCGCCGGGCTTGATGTGCCGATTGGAATCTGCGGTGCCCGCACGGCTGAGTTAGTAACTGGCATTTTGGGGATTCTCAAATCCGGCAGTCCCTATGTCCCGCTCGATCCGAATTACCCGCCGGAGCGCCTGGCCGGGATTCTCGAAGATGCACACGCACCGATAGTCCTGACACAAAGAGGTTTCGAAAATCAGCTGTCGGCATTTGCGGGGCGGTCTATCTACTTGGACGCAGATGGTCCGGCGATTGGTGAGGAACCGGCTGACGATCCCGTTACCCAGGCACGGTCCGCGAGTCTGGCATACATTCTGTTCACTTCAGGATCGACCGGAAGGCCGAAGGGTGTAGCGATCGAGCATCGCACGCCGGTGACGTTCATCCAGTGGGCGCGCGAGGTATTCAGCCCTTCAGAACTATCGGGCGTGCTTTTTTCAACATCTATTTGTTTCGACGTCTCCATGTTCGAGATGTTCGTGACGTTGAGCGCCGGAGGCAAAGTCATCGTTGCCGAAACAGCGCTCGATCTCGAGGTTCTCCCGGCGCGCAACGAAGTGACACTGATCAACGCCGTGCCTTCTGTGATGGCTGAGTTACTCGACATCGGCGCCATTCCTGCTTCGGTGCAAACGTTGAACATGGCGGGCGAGGCTGTGCCGGAGGCGTTACCGGATCGGCTCTACGCGTCCACCTCGGCGGGCAAGATTTACAACTTGTATGGTCCCACCGAAACGTCCTATGCAACCTTCGTGCTGATCGCGCCGGGTGGTCCGGTAACCATCGGAAAGCCTCTTGCCAACACCCAGTGTTACGTGCTCGATCCGCATCTTAAACTGGTTCCCGTCGGGGTGGCGGGCGAACTATATATCGCCGGCGACGGGGTGGCGCGGGGCTATTACGGGCGCGCGGCGCTAACAAAAGAACGGTTTGTGCCCAATCCTTTCGCTGGATCGCCTGGCGCCGTCATGTATCGGACCGGGGATCGGTGCCGGTGGCTGCCGAACGGCGACCTGCAATATCTCGGACGGTTGGATTATCAAATCAAGCTGCGCGGCTTTCGTATTGAGCTGGGAGAGATTGAAACCACGCTGGACAAGTGCGAGGGCGTCGAGCGAAGCGTCGTTTCGGTTCGTGAAGACCGGCCTGGCGTAGCTCGTTTGGTGGCTTACGTAGTTGGCAGACCGGGCGCGACTCTGCTTCCGGCGACCCTGGAACAGGGTGTACGGAAAACTTTGCCCGACTACATGATTCCGTCCGCGTTCGTGCTTCTGAACGAATTTCCATTCACGCTGAACGGGAAGATCGACAGGAAGGCATTGCCAACGCCGGCGTTTGTGCAAGACGCTGCTAAGTACTCACCTCCGCAGACGCCGACTGAACTGCGCTTGGCGGAAATTTGGTCCGCGCTGCTGCACCTCCCGCGAATCGGCGCGAGCGATAACTTCTTCTTATTGGGTGGACACTCTCTGCTTGCCGCTCAAGTGGTCTCCCGGGTGCGCGTGGCGATGAACATCGAACTGCCCCTGCGGAGCGTCTTTGAACGGCCGTCGCTGGAAATGCTGGCAGCCGGCATCGACGCTGCAGGGCCGTCGCGGCAGCTCGCAGCCATACCCCGGCAAGCCCGGAATAAACCGCTGCCACTTTCCTCGGCGCAGGAACGCTTGTGGTTTCTCGACCAGCTGGAGCCGGAGAATTCGCAATTTAATTTTCCGATGTCGATGCGGTTGACCGGCCCTCTGAACCCCGATTGCATAAAGAGTGCGGTCAACGGAATCATACGCCGGCATGAAATACTGCGCACCACCTATCGTTTACACGGCGACCGTCCGGTGCAGGTGATTGCGCCGAAGCTGACGATTGACATTCCCGTCGTCGATATCTCCGACGTGCCGGCGGATCGACGGCAAACGGAGGCTCGACGCTTGATCGTCGCGGAGGGACAAAGGCCATTCAGTCTCGAAAGCGGACCATTGGTGCGCGGCCTACTGTTGCGTCTCGACGAGCGGGAGCACGTTCTGCTGCTGAATATCCATCACAGTGCCACGGATGGCTGGTCAATGCGGCCGCTGGTGGAGGAACTCGCCACGCTCTATGAAGCTGCTCTCGAAAGCCGGCCCTCGACATTGGTTGAATTGCCGATTCAGTACGCCGACTATGCCGTGTGGCAGCGAGAGTGGCTTGCCAGCGGCCCGCTGGCAGAGCAGCTCGATTACTGGAAGAAACGGCTCGCGGACGCGCCGGCGAGGATCGAAATCCAGACTGACCGGCCGCGCCCGGCAACACAAAGTTATCGCGGAGCAACAGAGACCGTCACCTTTCCCACCGGCCTGCTGGATGGACTGCAAGTGCTGGGCAAGAGTGAAGGCGCGACTCTGTACATGACGCTGCTGGCCGCGTTCCAAGTGCTGCTTCATCGTTATACCGGGCAGAACAATATAGTGGTTGGCACGGTGGTTGCGAACCGGACACGGGCGGAAGTCGAAGACCTCATCGGCATCTTCATCAATACCTTGCCGATGCATACCGACGTCGGAGGTAACCCGAGTTTCCGTGAGTTACTCGAGCGAGTCCGGACCATGGCACTCGGAGCTTTCTCCCATCAAGACCTTCCGTTCGAGGAACTGGTGAAAGCAATGGCTCCCGATCGTGATCTCAGCTCGAATCCGCTGGTGCAGGTTCTTCTGGTACTCCAGAATGCGCAGCGCCCTGTGGTGAGGCGTGCTGGGGTCGAGTTTAAAGGAATCACGATTCACAATCAAACGTCGAAATTCGACTTGAGCATGTTCGTGATTGAAAGGCCCGAGGGTTTGGAATGCATGGTCGAGTACTCGACCGACTTGTTCGATGCCGCAACCATTCAGCGGCTGCTGGGGCATTACCGCGTACTGCTCGACGCTATCGTTGCGGACCCCGGCCGAAGCATCACGGAACTGCCCTTGCTTACCTCCGAAGAACGTCGAAAGTTAGTGTTCGACTTCAACGCCACGGCTCGGCACTATCCGCGCGAACTGTGCGTGCACCATCTGTTTGAACGCCAGGCGGCGCGGGTACCCGAACGCACTGCAGTCACCTATGGCACCCGTTCGCTCACGTATGCAGAGTTAAACGGCTTGGCGAATCAGGTGGCTCACGGACTGGGGAAGCAGGGTGTCGGTCCTGGCGGATTAGTCGGCGTTCGCATGACTCGCGGCGTTGAAATGGTGGCCGGCTTGCTAGGCGTTCTAAAGTCGGGCGCCGCCTACGTCCCCCTCGATCCTGATTTCCCCGCCGAACGAATCGCCTTTATTCTCCAAGATTCCGGTGCACAACTGGTGCTGACCGACGAAAGCTTCCAGCAATTCAACACTCAGCCACGGCATAATCCGACCGTCGCCGTGAATTCAGAGAGCCGTGCCTACGTGCTCCATACTTCCGGTTCGACGGGAACCCCAAAAGGCGTTCAGATCACTCACCGGAATCTGGTGAACTTTCTCCTCAGCATGCAGCGCGAGCCGCGGCTGGATGAGACGGACAAGCTGTTGGCAGTCACTACTCTTTCCTTCGACATCGCGGGACTCGAACTTTATCTGCCCCTGGTGAGCGGCGCTGCCGTGTTGATCGCTTCTTCGGAAGAAGCGGCCGATGGAACACGCCTTTTGGATCTGCTCCTGAGCTATGGGCCCACCGTCATGCAGGCGACCCCCGCCACCTGGCGGATGCTCATGGACGCGGGTTGGACAGGCACTGAAAATTTGAAAGCGCTCTGCGGCGGCGAGGCGCTCCCGGAGGATTTGGCAGCGCGGTTGATCGCACGTTGCGGCCAGCTTTGGAACATGTATGGCCCCACTGAGACGACTATTTGGTCTTCCGTCTGCCGTCTGGAATCAGCTCCTGCCGGGATTGCATCTTTAGGCCGCCCCATTGCGAATACCACGATGTACGTCTTGGATTCGCGTTTGCAGCCGGCGCCGCTTGGCGTTCGAGGCGACTTGTATATCGGGGGCGATGGCGTGGCTCTGGGCTATCTGAACCGGCCGGACCTTACGTCGCGGAATTTTCTCCCTGATCCATTCGTTCCCGGGTCCCGCATTTATCGAACAGGGGATATCGCCCGTATCTTAGTCAACGGCGAAGTACAGTACGCGGGCCGCTCCGATTTTCAAGTCAAGATCCGAGGATTTCGCATTGAACTTGGTGAAGTGGAGACGGTATTATCCCGCCACCCGGCCGTAGGGGCGTGCGTCGCGGCCGTGGTTGAGGATCGCTTGATTGCTTATATTGCCGCGTCGACGGACACTCCGCAAACCAACGATTTGCGCGCGTGGATGAGGGAACGGCTGCCGGAATACATGACGCCTGCAGCGTTTATCCGTTTGGATCGTTTCCCGCTCACGCCGAACGGCAAAGTGGACCGTAAGGCGCTGCCGGCTCCAGATTTCTCAGTCACCCGCGGCGGGTATGCCCCAGCGAAGACGCTTCTCGAAGAAGTACTCGCCGGCATTTGGGCGGAAGTACTTAAACTCGGCGATGTCGGTACGGACGACAACTTTTTCGATCTGGGCGGCCATTCGCTTTCGGCCACGCAGGTAATAGTCAGGGTTCGGGCTGCCGCGGGAGTGGAGCTATCGGTCCGCGCCCTGTTCGACAATCCTACCGTCGGGGCGCTGGCGCGATTGGTTGAGCGGCGGAAGCATGAGGGCCATGGGCACATCGCCCCGCCTATGAGGCGGGCCAGCAGAACCGGCGCCCTGCCGCTTTCTTTCGCTCAGCAAAGACTTTGGTTCCTTGACCAGATGATACCGGGCAATCCGCTCTATAACGTTCCCTGGGCGGTTCGACTGATTGGGACTGTGAATCCGGAAGCGATCGAAACAGCTCTCAATTGCATTGTGGAACGGCATGAGGTGTTAAGGACGACTTACCGGATCGAGGGGGATCTGCCGGTGCAGGTGGTGCAAGCAGCGACCAACGTTCCGCTCGAGATGCGCGATCTTAGCGCACTGCCTGCTCTGGTACGCGAGCCGGAGGCTCGCCGAATCGTAGAGGAAGAATCCGCAAGGCCGTTCCAGCTTGCGTCCGACCTCATGTTCCGGGCTCTGTTGCTCAAGCTCGACGAGCAAGACCACGTGCTGCTGGTAAGTACTCATCACATTGCCAGCGACGGCTGGAGTCTTGGAATCGTGGAGTCGGAGCTGGCGGCGTTTTATGAGGCCGCCTTGTCGGGCCACGCCTCGACGCTCGCGGAATTGCCGATCCAGTATGCGGATTACGCCGTATGGCAGCGCGACTGGCTGCAAGGCGAGGTTCTCGAAGAGCAACTGGCTTACTGGAGGAAACGGCTCGGTGGAGCTCCGCCGGTTTTATCGCTGCCGACGGATCGGGAGCGTCCCGCGGTCCAGTCTTTCCGCGGCGCCATGGAGCGCGCCGCCATTTCGAAAGCGTTGACCGAAGGTATCAGCCGGCTCAGCCGCCAGGAAAGCGTAACCCCCTTTATGGCGTTGCTGGCGGCTTTCCAATGCGTGATTCTGTCGTACACCGCGCAAACCGACATCGTTCTGGGAACTGATCTCGCCGGGCGCGCCAGCAAGGAGACCGAGGCGTTGGTCGGATTTTTCGTCAATCTCTTGCCCCTGCGGACCGATCTATCCGGCGATCCTACCTTTAGAGAGCTTTTGGGACGGGTGCGGGATACAACTTTGGGGGCGTATGCGCATCAGGATGTGCCGTTCGACAAGCTGGTGGAAGAACTCCATCCGGAGCGAAGCAAGAGCACAAATCCCCTGGTGCAGGTATTATTCGTGCATATGAACACTCCGCACAGCCGACGCCCCCTGCCGGGGATTGAGCTGAGCGGTTTTCCGTTCGACATGCCGTCCAAGTTCGATTTGGCCGTCTTCCATGCCGACCGCGAAACGGGCCTTGCTGGAACCTGGATTTATAATCCCGACCTTTTTGATGCCGCTACGATGGTGAAGATGGCGCGGCAATTCCGGACAGTTGTCGAATCAGTAATCGCGAATCCGGGTCTCCTCCTGAGCGAAGTAAGGGAGATTTTGGCTCTGAAAGAGCAGGAGTTGGGCGTCACGGAAAATCGGAAATTTCAAGATGTCAGCCGTCAAAAACTGAAAGGTTTGAAACGCAGACCGGCATTAGACCGGCAATAAGTGTTTTGAGTACCTGTTTCCTGTTTTCAGGGTTACTTCTGACGTGGTTTAGCCCGGTTTGATCTGTCCGGGAACCTTACAATCGGCTTTAATTTGATCGGGGCATACGAGTTGCCAGGTGAACTTCTAAAATGACAGCACTCACCAGAGCGGATTACGGTTCCATGGTAGTTGTCGAACCTCGAAAGGGTTTTGACTTACGCCTGAAGGAACTGTGGAATTATCGCGAATTACTGTTCATTCTGGTTTGGCGTGACATTAAAGTCCGCTACAAGCAGACAGCCCTTGGGGCGATCTGGGCTATTTTGCAACCAGTTTTGGCCACCGTTGTTTTCAGTATCTTTTTTGGACGTTTTGCCAAGGTTCCTTCCGACGGTATTCCTTATCCGGTATTCGCCTACGTCGGTCTTTTGCCATGGCAACTGTTCGCTTACGCTTTGAATGAATCGACCAACAGCCTGGTCAGCAATCAAAACCTGATCACGAAGGTCTACTTTCCGCGTTTAGTCATTCCTTTGTCGGCCGTGCTCGCGGGATTGGTAGATTTCGCCATCGCTTTTGTGGTGCTGTTGGGCTTGTTTTGGAGGTACGGTATCGTCCCCAGCGCCTCTCTTGTGGTGCTGCCGGTCTTCATTCTTTTGGCGGTGGCCAGCGCTTTGGCGATAGGCCTGTGGTTGTCAGCGCTGAACGTGCAGTACCGCGACGTGCGCTATACGATTCCGTTCCTGACCCAGTTGTGGTTATTTGCTACACCGGTTGTTTATCCCAGCAGCCTGGTGCCGGAAAAATGGCGCGCTCTCTACGGCTTAAATCCGATGGCGGGTGTGGTTGAGGGCTTTCGGTGGGCCTTGCTCGGGAAAGCGGCGAATCCGGGGCCGCTGATTTGGGTTTCGGCGGGGATGGTTGTCCTGTTGCTACTCGGTGGAGTGATCTATTTTCGTCGAATGGAATCCACCTTTGCCGATCTTGTATAACCCGCGGACGCAGCCAATAACAGGATTTGACCAATGAGCAATATCGCAATTCGTGCTGAAGGACTTAGTAAGCGCTATAAGGTCGGAAAGCAGGAGAAGTATCGAACCCTGCGTGACACGCTGACCCAGTGCGTTACCAATCCGTTCAAGCGTAAGCCGAACGGGAATTCGCAAGGCGAGGATTGGATTTGGGCAATCAAGGACTTGTCCTTTGAGATCAAGCATGGTGACGTGGTCGGGATCATTGGGCGAAACGGAGCCGGCAAGAGCACCTTGCTGAAGGTCCTTTCGAGAATCACCGACCCGACCAAGGGCCGAGCTGAGATTTTCGGACGAGTTGGTTCGCTGCTCGAAGTGGGCACGGGGTTTCATCCTGAATTAACGGGCCGGGAGAACATTTTCTTGAACGGGGCCATTCTCGGCATGCAGCGAGTGGAAATCCTGGCCAAATTTGACGAGATCGTCGCTTTTTCCGAAATCGAAAGGTTCCTTGATACGCCGGTGAAGCATTATTCAACCGGGATGTACGTTCGTCTTGCGTTTGCCATCGCCGCGCATCTGGAACCCGAGATTCTGATCGTCGATGAAGTCCTGGCGGTCGGCGACCTGGCATTCCAAAAGAAATGTATCGGAAAGATGAACGACGTCAGCCGCGCCGGAAGGACGGTGTTGTTCGTGTCGCACAATATGGCGGCGATCGAAAATCTATGCCGTCACGGAATTGTGCTGGCCGGCGGCAAGCTGGTTTTTGACGGACAGATTAAAGACGCATCGGCCTACTATTTCAACAGCCTGGCGCCGGCCAGCAACCCTGATGGCCACGTCTTTGATCTATCCAACGCCCGTGACCGAATCTCGCGGGTGGGCAAGCTGCTCAAAAAAGTCGAGCTCTTAACAGAACATAACCGGCCGGTCAATGAGGGAGTTCGTATCGGCGACAGGCTCAAGGTGCGTATCCACTTTGACCTGCCGTCGCCAACGACCAGGTTCAACATTGGCCTTGGATTCAACAACGCCTTCGGCCAGCGGATCTTCACCGCGCACAGTCTTTTTGAGGCTGAGCGTTCGGATGAGGAGCAGGTGGGCGCGCAAATATTCGTATGCGACATTCCCAGCTTCACATTAACCCAGGGGACCTATACGGCACGGCTCTGGCTGGATATCGCGAACACCGAGGCAGACCTGATCGAGGATGCGATGCGGGTTGATGTGATTGAATCCGACTTCTATGGAACCGGCAAAGTGCCCTGGAACGGTAGCTTCGTACTTCCGCACCGATGGTATCTCGAACCCGAAGACAGCGCGGTCCATCAAGGGCAACTCGTCGGCGCGGTTCCAGGCGAGTTGTACGGATCTGACCTGTGAATACTTCAACAGCAAATGCGGCCGCGTTCCGCTTGTCGGCCCAACAAGACGGGATCTGGATGGCGCGTGCCGGCGACGGCGACATCAGCTGGTCGTGGTGCGCTATCGAGCTATCGGGTCCGCTCAAGACTACGATTCTTCAAGAAGCTCTCGAAGCGGTCGTTCAACACCATGAAATCCTGCGCACGGTTTTCCAAAGACAGCCGGGGTTGAAGACGCCGTTTCAGGTCATTCTTGAAGACTGCGGTTTCGATTGGAAAGTGGTGGATCGCCCGGACTCCGATGAACCGCCGGCGCTGGATGAGTTATTGGCTTTGCAGGGGACTGGCTCGCTGGATCGAGGTCCGGTTCTTAGAGTCCTTTTGGCCAGCTTCGCGCAGGATCGGCATTGGATGATATTGCGGTTGCCGGCCCTATGTGCGGATGTCTTTAGCCTGGCGATTTTGATGTCGGAAACAGGCCGCGCCTACGGGGCGAAACTTTCAGGACATCCGTTCACGAGCGATGCAATGCACTATGCCGACATTGTGGAGTGGCAGAACGAGCTGCTCCAGAGTGAGGAAGCGACTGCAGGGCGCGAGTTTTGGCGCGAGTATCTCCGCAAAGCCCAGTCATGGCAAAAGTTACAGCTCCCTTTCGAATCAAATCCTTCAGGTCCATTTTCATCCCGACAATTAGCGTCTGCGTTGCCGGCGGCGCCGCTCGATCGTTTTGCTGTGGAAAGAGACGCTTCCGTTCACGAGGTTCTGCTGGCCGGTTGGATCTTGTTCCTTTCGCGCACCAGTGGCTGCGCGGATATCGGTGTCAGTTGTGAATACCACGGACGAAATCACGATGAACTCAAAACCGCTCTCGGTGCGCTTGCGAAGCAACTGCCGCTGGCGGCAAAGGTCGAGACGCAGGACAGCTTTACTGATTTGTTATGCCGTGTCCGTGGGCAGATGACTGAGATAGGTGACTGGCAGGATTGTTTCAGCGGCAGCGCCGATCAGAGATCTTTGTCGCCTTTTTCCTTTTCGTACGAGGAGTATGGCGCGGTGGAGCAGTGTGGGGGTGTGGGGTTCAGGGTAGTGGAGGCGGAAGCCGGTGGGGAAAGATACACCTTGAAGCTGAGGTGCGAGCGGCGGGGAGG
>Ga0182024_10004497_pt1 | contig 32028 bp, 25 predicted proteins | sample P32metaG_FD_120480 | JGI IMG/M metagenome (GOLD analysis project Ga0182024, IMG submission 120480) | Permafrost microbial communities from Stordalen Mire, Sweden - P3-2 metaG (Illumina Assembly) | ecosystem: Environmental > Terrestrial > Soil > Wetlands > Permafrost | place: Sweden: Stordalen...
CTTCATGGCGACTCTCTCCTTTTTTCTTGGCAGAAAAAACCACCGCGATCATTATGACCGCGGTTGAGAGTCGCTACTTTCTACGAATTAACGGGCATCCTCGCGTTGCGTTCCGCGCCACTGCCTCACCACTCGGCACGCCCGCCGCTCACTCACTTCGTATTCCTCGCGGGCATGCTCCACGGCGCACCGACGTCGCTCCGGGCTTAGAAGTTTCCCTCCGCAATATCCTTATAGTATCTGCTTGTCCAACGACAGCTCCGCCACCAGTCGCTTCAACTTGCCGTTCTCCTTCTCCAGTTCCTTCATCCGCTTCGCCTGGTCCATCTTCAAACCGCCGTACTCCTTACGCCAACGGTAGAACGTTTGGATGGTGATCTCGGCTTCCTTACACGCTTGTGGGGTGGTTTTTCCGTTTGCGATGCCGACTTCAATCTGCCGCAGCATCGTCACGACTTGCTCTGGCTTGTACCTCTTGATTGGCATGACCCGCTTTTCCTCCAAGTGGATTCTCTCTCATTCCACCTGGTACAAATTCCGCCGGTCAGGTCACCCTGCTCCAGCACCACTGTACTAGCTTTCCTCATGCCCGCATCTCCGCTCATGTCCGTGCAAATTCTGTCGGTGGTAAGTAGTCCAAGGAACTGTGTGGACGTTGCTGGTTGTATTCTTGCCGCGAGGTTTCGATCTGGCGCCATGCATCGCTTAGACTGGTGAACCAGTTGGCATATCGGCCGTTAAAGTTTTCTACGTAGGCGTTTTGGACCGGTTTGCCAGGCTGAATGAAATCCAGCCTCACGTCGCGTTCTTCGCTCCATGCGCCAGCGCCCGTCCGCGAAACTCCGGGCCATTGTCGGTGGTCAGCTTTCGGGGGGTACGTCACGCCCTGAAACGGAAATCATCCGAGGACTCACATTACGATTGGTACGGCAAACGGGGGCACTTCACATAAATGTCACGGATGCATATTAAGCAATGACAAGAACGCATGAGGTTCTGTAGCGACAATAAAATAGACTACGGTTCCAACGGTTAAGGGAACGAACCATGGCCGACGAGTTTTCAGATCATTTTATTTGGTGGGGTAGTATTTAGACGCTCGTTTCTCGAGAAGATCTCGGCCGTCGCTGCTGGACTTCCGTTGGTAGCAGGTGCCTCGACCCTGTCGGGGTCCGCAGCAGAAGCCAGTTGACAGAACCGGTATGGAGAGAATCCTCGAGCAAAACGTAATTGTGACGAACGGCTTGGCGTGGCCGCGGAAAGAGCATTGCTAAATTAGGAGCCTAGTTACTATGAAAAGAAATCTCTGCGTGCTGGGTTATTTGTGGGTTCTGCTGGTATTGCCCTTAGACGCACATACGGTCCGAATCTATGTCGCTAACAAGGCCGGAACCACCATTGAGGTCATCGACCCTGCCACCAACAAGATTGTGAGGTCGATCGGAGATCTTGAGGCGCCCGAGGTGGCCCGCTTCTCTCCCGACGGACGACGTGTCTACATCACATATGGCGGCGAAGATGTGCTCATCGTCATGGATGGAAAAACCGGCAAATATATCAAGAAGGTGCCCATCAGCGGCGCCCCCAACGATGTAGCGGTCACCAAAGATGGAAAACTGATTCTAGTTTGCATTCGCAGCACTCCGGGGGGTTTAGATGTGATTGACGCAACCTCCTTGGAGAAGATCAAAACCATTCCTGTGGAGGCGGGTGGGCTGCACGACATCGTCGTGACGCCGGATGGCAAGTACGCGGCCGCAGGGTCACCGGAGGGAAAGCTCTTAGTTCTCTTTGACCTTCAGAAGAAGGAAATTGCCTGGGACATGAAGGTCGAGAACTCTGTCAATACTTTGGTAGTGGAGACCAACCCAGACGGTTCGAATGGGCGACTATTTGTGAACATTAGGGGGTTGCACGGGTTCGCGGTAGTGGATCTTGTGGCGCGCAAGGAGGTTGCCAGAATTGAGGCGCCCGAAGATGACGGGTTTGCAGAACCTAAAGGCCCTAAATCCCATGGGATTGAGATATCGCCAGACGGTAAGACTTTATGGCTCGATAGCATACCCGCCAATGGTGTTTTCGTCTACTCTTTGCCTGAACTCAAGCTGCTGGGGCGCGTCTCGCTGCCGACACTCCAGCTACCGGGACAGCCAGCTAAGTCGGCGCACCCGGGCTGGATCACGTTTACACCCGACAGCAAGACGGCCTATGTTACGAATGAGTCGCTCGACGCGGTGGCCGTCATTGATGTGAAGACAATGAAAGAGGTAGCTCGCATCCCCGTCGGAGAACGACCCGGTCGGATCAGCACGATGGTAATGCCATGAGGTTTTGGCATTTTGCAAATTCGAGTTTCCTCTCATGGTAGCTGTCTAGATAGGGCGCGGTCGAAAAAGAGCTGGAACATGCGGTCGCCAGGATTCAGTTGACCTTCGAGCAACAAGCTGCGTTCAAAGATATAACGCTCAATTGTTGGAGCCTATTATGATTTCTAAGGTTAGCCTGCAGACAGTCGCTCTTAGCTTTTTCATGGCGGTCGGGATTGCGGCAATTGTTTCCCCGTTGGTCGGGGAGATGCAGTCCGCCGCGGGTGGGGCTACCGCGCCGGCAGCGTCGTCATCGGAGCCAAATCTCGATTATGAGTTTTTTAAGACTCGTGTTGAACCCATCTTCTTAAAGAAGCGGTCACCAGCTCACGCTCGCTGCTATAGTTGCCATCAGGAAAGGTCCCACAAAGGCCCCTTTCATTTAGCGCAGCTTTCGCCAGGGGAAAGCTTTTGGACCGAAGAGCAGTCTCGGCGCAATTTCGAGGTTGTATCAAAACTGGTATATCCCGGCAAACCGCTGTCTGGCATGTTTCCTAAACATCCGCTTGCTCCGGAGGCTGGTGGCGATGCCGTTTTGATCCACAATGGCGGAAGGCAGTTTGAATCCCAGAATGATCCTGATTTTCAAACTATTGTCGCTTGGATCAACGGACAAAAAATGGAGGGTTCTTCCAAGCAGTAGGCAGGTTGTTTGGGATTCCGAGCTCGCTGGATATATGGCGGGTGGCCAAGGGTGAACTGAGATGAAAATTCGAAGAATGTTGCTGAACTATTTGTGGCTTCTGCTTGCGTTGCCTTTAGCGGCGGCCACCAGTCGCATCTATGTCGCGAATGCCGGGGGAAACGAGATCGATGTCATCGATCCTGTGACGAATACGGTCGTGGACGTGATCCCGAACGTCGAAGCGCCGATGGTGGCGCGCTTCTCTCCCGACGGAAGCCGAGTCTACATCACTGCTTTCTCCGAGAACGCCCTCCTGGTCTTGGATCGAGAGACCGGCAAGCAGATCAAGAAGGTGCCCCTCACCGGGAAACCCGACGATGTGGCGGTGACTAAAGACGGGAAGCTGATCGCGATCTGCATTTACCAAGAGCCCGGGGGGCTCGATATTGTCGATGCAACCTCTTTGGAGAAGATCAAAACCATCCAGATAAAAGGTGGGTTGCACGACATTGTTGCGACGGACGACAGCAAATATGCGATTGCCACTTCATCAGCGGGACATACCCTGGAAATTTTTGATCTCCAAAAGAAAGAAATCGTCTGGGAGCTTCCCTTAACCGGTGCCGGGGGGCCTTTGACGATCGAGAGTGGCCCCGATGGCTCGGCCCGCAGGGTTTTCATAAGTTTTGAGGGTTTCCACGGGTTCGTGGCAATGGATTTTGCGACACGCAAGTTGGAGAAAATCAGCCTTCCCGACCAACTGGGCCCATTCACCTTCAACGGCAAGTCTTGCCATGGCATCGGCGTGGCTCCTGACGGCCAAAGCCTCTGGGTCAACAGTGCCCCAAACGATGCTGTTTTTGCGTATTCGCTGCCCGACCTCAAATTGCTGGGATACGTCGCTTTGCCGAAGATGGGCCTTCCGGGAAAAAGCACGCCGCTAACAGCAGGACCGGACTGGCTCACGTTCAGCGGGGACAGCAAGACCGTGTACATTACCAACCGACACCTGAAGTCGGTGACCGCCATTGATGTAAAGAGCATAAAAGAAGTGGCTGTTGTTTCGGTGGGAGACTCACCCGCGCGTGACAGCACATTGGTAATACCCGATGCGGCCGTTGCGCCAGTGGCCTCCGCTTCGCCGCCGACCCTCGACTACGAGTTTTTCAAGACTCGTGTCCAGCCTATCTTCCTGAAAAAGCGGTCGGCGGAGCAAGCTCGTTGCTACACTTGCCACGAGGAGCGAGGATTTGGGCACCACCCGACTTATCTAGTCCCATTGTCGCCGGGAAGCACCTTTTGGAACGAGGAGCAATCGCGGCGCAACTTCGAAAACGTCTCGCGGCTTGTGGTTCCCGGTAACCCGAAGAGCCGGCTGCTGATTCATCCGCTGGCACCGGAGGCTGGCGGTGATGCCCTCCACGTCCATATGGGCGGGAGGAAGTTTGCATCTCAAAATGACCCTGACTGGCAAACCATCCTCGATTGGGTCCTCGGGAAGAAGGTAACCGATTCTTCCGGACAATAAGTATGGAAGGATAGATATCGGTGCCTGAATACGAATCGTCAAATACGCGGGCAATGAGCAGAATGCCAAGGAGGACGGTAAGTACCCTGGCCAGCCTGGTGTTCGCTGTGGGATTTTCGAGCACGATCGCACGTGCCCAATCACCCGAAGGCCGATCGGCGCCCAAAATGGCTGAAGAGGTCTTCAAGAGCATCCAAGTAATGAAAGGTGTGCCGGCTGGCCTCATGAACCCAACCATGGAGTTTTTCCGGACGGCATTGGGCATGCGCTGCTCCGATTGTCACGTCAGTGAGGAGTATGCGCGCGAGGACAAGCCCGCAAAACAAACGGCGCGAAAAATGATGCGCATGACGGCCGATTTAAACAAGGACTTCTTCGATGGCCGTCTCGTAGTCACCTGCTATACATGCCACCAAGGAAGCTCCAAGCCGGTGGCCATGTTTCCTGCTATTGCGCCGGACCCGAAACCGGAGCACACCGGGGCAAAAGATTTCACGACAACCCATGCGGGAGAGGTGCCCGGTGTGGATGAAGTCCTCGGCAAGTTTCTTGCAGCAGTCGGTGGCGCTGGCAGCATTGAGAAGATTTCCACCCAGCGCCTGAAAGGCTCTGTTACCGACGTGTTTGGGGACAAACATCCCATGGAAGTCTTGTTCAAAGCTCCTGAAAGACGGATTGCCGTGATGCATCTCGCCAACGGCGATTCCTTCACGCTCTCCAATGGTGACGTAGGTTGGAACAGAAGCCCCACGGAGGCCACAGTTGGTTCGCAAGCCCACGGTGCGAGGGAGGAGGATCTCGACCTGCTCCGATTGCAAGACCCGCTCTGGTTTTCCGGGCGCATGAAACAGGTCTTCAGCGACCTGCGGGTGGAGCGAGCCGCAAACGTCGAAGGCCATGATGCGTATGTTATTTCGGCGCGCCGGCAGGGTAGCGACGGCGCAGTGGCACATATGGAGCTTTATTTTGAAACGGATTCTGGACTGCTCCGGCGTTTGCGATACGAAGGTGAATCCCTGTACGGCAGCGTCCCCGTTTTTCAAATTGACTTTTTTGACTATACCGAACATCGCGCCGGCGCCGTGAAGATGCCGTTCCGATGGACCGTGAATATGGCGAGGGCGGGGGTGGCCCAGCGTTTTACATATCAGGTAGACGCAGTGCAGCAGAACATCCCGATTGCAGACTCAGAGTTTGTCGTGCCAGCTACGATAGAGTGCATCCTTCCTCGATGCTCGGGACCGACGAAGGTCCAGAACTCGAGATCGGGAAACCAGTAACGACAGTCCTCTGCAAATCAACTGGAACTTTTACGATCACGAGTAGGTCCGGCTTACTGGAGATAACAAAGCTAGATAGTATCGAGACTGGGTACAACTGAAACTCAAATCCGAAATTCCGGTTTGAGACCATCAAGTTAGGGAGAGCCAGATGAGGTTAGAAAGCGGTTTGGTTCAGCGGGTGATTTTGCTGGGCGTCTTCACGCTCAACATGTTCTCGGCGGTAACAATGCTGGCCGGAACACAACTTCCTTCCCCTGCGCTGCTGATCACCTATTGGGGTAAGGAGATGGCCTCTCCCAAAGGGCTGGAGATCGCCGATCCGAACACTGGAAAAATTGTGGCCAATGTGCCCATCAGCTGCAAGGGGTGGCCTCATCTGGTGGTTGCGTCGGCTGACGGGAAACTCGCTTTCGTGAGTGTCATGTTCTACGCCCACGATTTCAAAGATCCAAGCCAGATTCTCAATGGTTATATTTCCGTCATTGATCTCGAAGAGCTGAAAGAAAAACGTTGTGTCGAGCTAGGTCCTGACAGCGTGCCGCACGGCCTCTTCTTCGGTGGCGGAAAGCTATACATCACGGCCGAGGGGCAGCAACTCATTGAGCGTTATGATCCGGCAACCGACAAGATCGACTGGAGGATGGGAATGAGCGGCATGGGCGGTCACATGATCGCCGTCAAGAAAGATGTCAGCAAGATTTTTGTGGCGAATACGGTTTCTGACGTTGTCACCGTGCTTGAGCCGTGGGACCATCAGGGTAATCGAGGACCTCATGTCACTTTTCATCCCTGGATGCAAAAAATGATTCCCGTAGGGAAAGGACCGGAAGGGATTTCTATGTCTCCGGATGAAAAGGAGGTCTGGACAGCGGACAGGCGCGACGGCACCCTTTCCATCATTGACGTCGTCAGCGAAGAGGTTGTAAAGACGATCCAGATGAAGATAAAAGACGCAGTCCGCGTCAAGATCACGCCCGACGGTAAGAAAGTGCTCGTGGGTGACGCCGCGACTGGCGAGCTACTGATCTACGATTTGCCGGCACGGAACGAGATCAAGCGAATCGAAAATGTTGGCCTGAACATCCACGATATTGCGTTTTCTCCCGATAGTTCACGTGCCTACGTGACCGCACACAACGAGAGCCATGTCGCTGTGGTTGACCTAAACAAGCTGGAGTTGGAGAGCCGCATCACGACCAGTCCGAGACCCGAAGGCGTAGCTTGGGTGGACACGAAATAATATTGAATCCAATGGCTTTAGAAACGAGTTTCATTCGGCGGGTTGTCTTACTTAGCGCCTTCGCAAGTGCCGCGATGATGACGATGCCGGCGGCAGCGCAAGTACCCTCGCCCGCCCTGCTAATCGCTTGTTGGGGCAATGGTGCCGGGTCGTTGCAGATTGCCGATCCGGCAATGATGAAGGTAGTGGTATCTGTGCCTCTGGGCTCTTTGCGCCCGCACGGCATTGCCGTATCACCGAACGGAAAAGTCGCGTATGTGACCCTCGGCGACGTCGCCATGGGACAAAGGGCAGGAGCTTCCGACGAAATTCCGGAAGATTATATCTCTGTTATTGACCTGGTGGCTCGGAAGGAATTGCGCCGAGTTGTAATAGGTCCTGGTAGCTGGCCGTTTAGCATTGTTCTCGTTCGCGGAAAACTCTACTACACTGCCGAAGGCTATGGGCTTGTTGGGCGCTATGACCCGGTGCGCAACCAAATAGACCAGATGATAGGAACTGGTCAGATTCGCTCGCATTCCCTCGCTGTCTCGAAAGACGGGGAGCATATTTTTATCGCGAATGGCTATTCCGACAATGTCAGCACTATTGGGTTGTGGGACGTTCCCGCGAGTCAAAGAGTGCCAGGACTAGCGCACCTGGATACGGATCTCATTCCACGCTGGTTTGCCAGCACCATTCCGGTGGGACATGAGCCAGAAGGCATCGCTCTGTCTCCCGACGATAAGGAGGCTTGGGTCTTGGGCAGAGGAGACGGCAGCCTCTCCATTATCGATGTCGCTACAAACAAAATTCTGCGGACTCTCGACTTGAAGATGAAGGAACCATTTCGGCTGGCATTCAGCGCGGACGGCAAGCGAGTGCTCATCGTCTCGCACAGAGATACAAACGTACTCATGTTCGACGCCGTGGCCCGGAAAGAGATCAAGCGAATACATATAGGGAGCGAAATCGTCTACCAGGGCATCATCGCGCCCGATGGATCGCACGCCTTCGTGAGCGTGGTCGGAGATGACAGGGTCGCGGTGATTGACATGAATACGCTCGAGGTCACCGGCAGCATCTCGACCTCGGCCCAGCCTGCGGCCATGGCCTGGGCAGCCAGTGACCGAATGTGAAGTCATGAGCCAGGAAGGATTACTCGAAGGGAATTTGTCAAGCTGGCCGTTGCCGGAGTCGTCAGCCGGCGAGCGTCTCGTCTGCGGCAATCGCATCGGCCTCATCTCCGACCGATCTCCCCAAAGCTGTTCTAGCAAAACTGGGCGCTTCCGTTCGTTTCGTCGCGCTGGGGCGATCCTAGCTACAAGGATTTGGAGCCATATGGAATCACGGAGCATGCTAAACAATCTTTCGATCAGCGAGGCCACCGGCACGGATCAGGCATCGGACAGACTCTTGGCGGTATTCAACGATACAGCCAAGCAGCTTTTTGCCGGGAGAGTTTCCTGGAACTAGATGAGGAGCAGAAAAAAAGTTACCTGGATTTGATCGACGATGGCAGCAAGATCGCCGCCGACCAAGCTGCGCTCCCGGTTGACATTCTGTCTGCGAATGGAATTTACAGATCATAGATTGATGACCATTGACAACGGAATTTAAAAAATACTTTATGCGCTATGCAAACATAACGCGAGCAGATCTTAACTTGCTGGTCAGCTTTCAGGTTCTCATGGAAGAACGGAATGTTACCGCGGCCGCAAAGCGTATGTTTCTAAGCCAACCCGCCATGAGCCGCGTGCTAGATCGCCTTCGAGATCTTTTCAAAGACCCTCTCCTGCTTCGAAGGGGAAAAGGCTACGGTGTTACCCGACGTGCATTGCATATTTATCAGGAGCTTGAGCGGATATTACCGGGAATTGAAGCCGTCCTTAGTGGTGATAAATTCGAGCCATCGCAGTCGACGGATCATTTCAGAATTGCGATGACCGATAATGTAGCTCTCTCCATGCTTCCTAGGATTGCTCAGAGTGTGATGAATACCTCGCGCAGCGTCGTTCTGGAAATATCAGCTTGGAAAAGAGATTCGTTTCAAAAGTTGATGACAAATGCTCTTGATCTCGTGATATGGATTGACTCTGCCCCGTATCCACTCAAGAGTGAAGCAATTTATTATGACGAATTTGTGTGCCTGGTACGGGACGGAAATCCGATCGGTAAACAATTGACAGTTAAAGATTACCTAAAAATGCACCACGTAGCGGTATCTCTGTCGGGAAGAACACAAACCAGACTTGACGAAACTTTGAACAAACTCGGTTGCCATCGTAATGCGAGACTGAGTGTACCGTTCTTTGGGGCAATTGCTTCCATAGTGGAATCTAGTGATCTTATCGCCACGATACCGCGCCGCCTTGCAAAACAGATAATCCAACGCTCAAAGACCCGAATTCTTCCTGTCCCGATAGATTTGCCGAAGATGACTTATATTCAAGTTTGGCATCCGCGCAACGACCAGAATCTTCCTCATCAATGGCTCCGAGGGTTGGTTAAGAAGGCATGTGAGGTTCAGTCTTCGATCCCAATTAATAGTGCACGCGCCAAGTTGTGAGCGCGCTTTTGATACACATGCACGTGGCACATGTTTGATAATCAGGACAATGCATTTTGCTACGTTCATTGCCAACTATTAAGCTCAATAGCAAACTGAAGCTGTTCGCGTCTGCCGATCGGAAAATCGTTTTTCCGGGAACGCTTTGCGATGCGGCTCCTGGAGATACGTCGATTGCTACCGGAAATGACCCCACCTACGAATAGCGCCCAGAACTCAGTCGGCGTTAATGTCGCTCCATCCTCAGTTGCAGCCGTTTTTCCAGAGTTTGTCCGAAAGGCAAAGAGCCCCAAAGAGCAGCTTCTGATAGGAATCACCACTGCCGCCGTCTTTTTGGGGACTTGGTTTGTTCCGTTCAATGGTGACCGTACTGCGCGACATGCGCTCGCAGTGGGGCTTTTCATGATTATCAGCTGGATGACTGAGCTGATGCCCCATGCCGTGACGGGACTGATCGGATGCTATTTGTTCTGGGCCCTGAAAGTCGTCCGCTTTGATGTAGCGTTCAGTGGTTTTGTGCAAGAGACGACATGGTTTTACATGGGTGTGCTTTTATTTGGAATGATGGCCAGCGAAACTGGTCTGGCACGAAGACTCGCCGTCTACCTTCTTATGCGGGTCGGCAGCTCCTATTCGAAGATTTTGTTAGGACTCATTGTTCTTTCATTTTTACTGACATTTATCGTTCCTTCCGGAGTGGCCTGTGTGGTGATTCAGGCCTCCGTAGTAATCGGTCTTTTGCGAGCCTTTGGCTATGGTCCCGGGACTAATGTTGCTCGAGGGATGTTCATAACCTTGACTTATACCGCCGGCCTTTTCGACAAGATGCTGATAGCTGGCGCCGCTTCGATTCTTGGCCGTGGCCTTATTGTTAAGTTCACCGGAAAGCCGATTTACTGGAGCCAGTGGTTTTTGGCTTATTTGCCGCTCAGCATCGCGACCATTCTGATTTTGTGGCGGTTCGTGCTGTGGCTTTATCCGCCCGAAGAAAGGGTAATGAAGGGTGGCGCCGAATATTTCGCGCAGGAACGCCGCGAGATAGGACCATGGACATCGCTGGAAAAGCGGGCAGTGGTTCTCATGGGTTGTGGGTTAGCCCTGTGGATGACGGATTTTGTCCATCACGTCTCTCCGGCCATCATCGGGATTGGCGTGGGCCTTTTGGGGCTGGTACCTGGCATTGGAGTTCTGCAATTTGATGTTGCCAAGGCAAAGCTGAACTACATGTCTATTTTCTTCGTAGGAAGCGCTCTGAGTCTCGGCGCCGTGCTAAGTGAGTCCAAAGCCTTAGGTGTTTTGACCGGAGTTCTGTTTTCGTGGATGGCACCGCTCATGACGAATAAGTTTATGGTTGTTATGGTGCCGTATTGGGCAGCATTGGGCTATCATTTGTTCTTGGGGAATGAGCTGTCTATGCTTAGTACCTCTATGCCAGCCTTAATTCATTTTGCACAGGTCAATAACTTTGATCCCGTTGCCTTAGGAATGGTCTGGACTTTTGCTTCCGGCGGTAAGATCTTTGTATACCAGTCGGCAGTGATGATCGTTGGTTATTCGTACGGCTACTTTGATGCCCGCGATATGCTGCGTGTAGGTAGTTTTCTTTGCATCGTTGAATCGCTGTTGCTCTTGATCGTTTTTAATCTTTGGTGGCCTAGGCTTGGCATTTGAGATGAATAAGCAAAAATGCGCGTAGGAGAGCACGGCAGTATTGGACCTGTATAGTGGCGGAAGGAATGTTTGGCCATTAGCTCAAGTAAACGCGCATGTTTCGGAAGAAGTTTATGGCGGAAGGAAAGGAATTGGTCGGGGTTATTGGGGTCGGCCGCATGGGGCTGGCGATGATCAAGCATATGTTACGGCAGGGGTTCCAAGTCACGGTGTGCGACGTTAACGAGGCAAACTTAGTAAAGGCGCGCGAAATGGGCGCAACTATCGTGGCGAAGCCAATCGAAATGGGTTCGAGAGCGAGCTTCATTATACTTGCGGTGGGATATGACGACGAAGCTACCGAAGTTGTCTTGGGATCGCATGGCGTGCTACGGGCCTTGAAGCCGGACTCAATCGTTGCAGTATCTTCCACAGTCGCTCCGGGAACTGTCAAAAAACTGGAAGCCGCCGCGCACGGGATGAGCTGCGATGTGCTTGACGCTCCCATCTGTAGGGGACGCTGGTTCGCCGACGAAGGTAAATTACTTGCCTTGTTCGGGGGCACAGATGCCGTCGTTGCGCGCGGACGAAAGGTATATGAGACATTTTGCTCGGACATTTCGCATCTCGGCGAGGTGGGGTACGGCCAGGTAGCAAAGGCTTTGAATAACCTGCTGCTTTGGGTGACGTCGATTGGCCTTATTGAGGCCGGCCGTATCGCGGAAGCAACGGGGATCGACATGACAAAACTGCGCGAGGCTCTGATGATGAGCTCGGGGAAGAGCCAGGCACTCGAGGATTGGGAGCAAACCACCTTCACCTGGGCACTGAAGGACATGCAGATCGTAAGCGCAATGTCCGATGAATTGGGGCTGTCGCTGCCTCTCGTCGGGGCGATCAAGGAGCTTGTGAAGGAGGCGCGACACATTAAGGCTGACAATCCTCCGAGATGGACCAAAAGCAAGAACGGCGGCGCAAATTAGTCGGGTTCAAGCCGGAGTGTGCGGAGAAATCGGCGCCAGCTCAGGCTCGATCATGGAGGCTTTAAGTGCGTTCGCTCGCTTGGGATTGGCTTTCGAGAAAGTCTGAACAGGCTCGGGTTCAGCCAAGCTGTTGAATGCTCAAAAAAGGAAAAATAAAAGATGAAACTCACCAATCAGGTAGCCATCGTTACTGGCGCTGGTCGCAATATAGGTGAGGAGCTATCGAAACTACTGGCGTCCACGGGTGCCGCGGTCGCGGTCGTTGACGTGGATAAAGGGCGTGCCGACAAGGTCGTGGGGGAGATTGTTGCCGCCGGCGGTAAGGCGAACGTTTATGTCTGCGATGTCTCGCACGAAGATCAGATCGAGGACACGGTAAAATCCGTCGTCGCCGATTTCGGTGGCCTCGACATCCTGGTGAACAATGTCGCGGTTTCCGATAACAAGAACGTGCTGGACATTAACAAAGAGGAATGGGACAGAGTGATCGCGATCACGTTGACCGCCACGTTTTTGTTCAGCAAGGCGGCCGCAAGGGCGATGATCGCCGGTAACCGCAATGGTCGCATCGTTAATGTCACTTCCACCTCGGGCTATTATGGACGTTCCAGGGCGGTCGCTTATTCTGCTGCCAAGGGAGGTGTCGTCAGTCTCACCCGCGCCCTTGCCGTCCAACTGGCGCCGCATAATATTCGCGTCAACAGCGTGGTTCCCAACAAGATCGGCTCTCCAGTGGGCAAGGACACTTTCGATCCGGGTCGTAAGATCGTCAATCTGCGCAATAGACCGGGGGAGCCTATCGATTTGGCGCGGGCAATATTGTTTCTGGTCTCGGACGATTCTGATTTCATCGTCGGAACGGAAATCTTCGTAGATGGCGGATGCTCGGCTATTATGCCGGGGACCTGAAAAGGATGTTCGAGAATGGGATGCTCGAGGCGAAAGAATTAAGGCCACTGCGAGCGATGCCGGGTGCTATTTCGACTCTATGGCCATGGAAGCTTGGTGTGGAGCCGGCTCGATTCATTGGCTCCCTTGCCGCCGAGGACGGTAGCATCCGACGGCTAAGCTATCACGGCATAAGACGAATGGAGAAGAGGAATGAGTGCTTCCCGAAATAAGAATATCAAGGTTCTACCTTTTCAACATGGTTTTGGGGCCGAGATTATAAGCGTCGAATTGAACAACCTTAACGCGCTAGAGGCTGACATTATCCATCAGGCTTATCTGGACCACCAAGTCCTGGTGATTCGTAATCAGACAATGACTGCTAATGAGCAGGTGGAATTTGCGTCGCGATTCGGGAATATTGAGGCGCAGGAAAACCATCAATTTGCGCACCCGGATAATGACAAAGTCGTTATCCTATCAAATGAGATTCGACCGGATGGTACAGCAATCGGCGTGGTAGATGCCGGTGATTTCTGGCATTCCGATTCATCGCATCATGAGATTCCCGTAACAGCAACGATCTTGCAAGCAATTCGCAATCCCAAGGAAGGAGGCGACACAGAATTTTGCAACATGTACGACGCTTACGAATCTTTACCCGCTAACCTAAAAACCAAGATTGAAGGCCGCTTAGGTATTCATCACGTATCCAAAGCGATCAATTCGCGCGTCAATATTTCAGAAAATCGTCCCGGCGCCAGAGAAATGTACGAGGAGCAAATCCAATCTCGCGGTCATGTCCTGCAACCACTGGTGCGCACGCACGAAGAATCAGGGCGCCAAGCACTTTTCGTTTCGCCGCGTTTCACTATCGGTATTGAAGGGATGGACGATACAGAAGCACAGCCCTTGCTCGACCGGCTCTTCGCGACAATCACCGATCCGGCGCGTCCTCGTCACTATCGCCACAAATATCGCGACGGCGACGTTGTCCTCTGGGATAACCGTAGTGTCGTACATCGGGCAACTGGTGGCTACAAACTGCCCGAAGTTCGCCGAATGCATCGCACCACTGTTGCGGGCACCGTCAGACCATTCTATAGGCCGGCGACCTAAGAGCAGGCCTACTCCTGCATGCGAGGCTACTGACCTCATTGTAGGACGTAGCCCTCGAGGAGTAATGATTTAGTTCTTGCAACCTGATTCTACCTGGGCAGGTTGCAGATCGTGACTGGGTGGAGTTTTTGTGCCACGGCGAGTGGGGAGTTGCAGTGCTCTCCACTGAAACTGAACGTCACTTCTGCGTGAAGTCGGAGAAGAAAACACATGAAGGCCTCCTCTGATACGCTGGACGCTGAACAAATCGTTGATAACAGTCCGATCGGTCACATACAGATTCTGGTCACGGTCTTGTGTACTGCGGTAATTCTTATTGATGGCTTCAACAATCAGGTCATGGGCTATATCATGCCTCAACTGGCAAGGGTCTGGGATCTACCCAACGCAGCCCTTGGTCCACTAGTATCGGCGGGCTTTGCGGGTACGTTAGTCGGTATGTTGTTCGTAGCACCGCAATCGGACCACATCGGCCGACGACGGGTGATGATTGTCGGCACCGCCTGGTTCGGGGCCATGACGCTAGCAACGTCCACAGCCAGCTCGCTCTATTCTCTGATGACATTGCGCTTCTTGACGGGCATCGGGTTAGGCGCGGTTCTGCCGGCTGCCCAAACTATGATTGGCGAATTCTGTCCTAAGCATCGACGTTCGACCTTTATCGTCGTGGGTGCCAGTGGCGTGACATTGGGATCACTATCCGCAGGAGTGCTTTCGGTCCTGACATTGCATCGTTTCGGTTGGCCAGGCGTGTTGTGGGTCGGGGGTGGCTGTCCACTGGTGATCGCCGTTCTCCTGATATGGGCATTGCCTGACACACTAGATTATCTTGTCAACCAGAAAAAGAATCAGCCAGCCGCTCGCGCCTTAGCACGGCGCATCGATCCCAGAACGGCCATTCCGGAAAATACAATTATAACCGCCGCTCATAACAAGAAATCGGGTTCCTTCTTGCCGTTATTTGAGTCTGGTCGGGCTGTTGGGACGACCGCGATCTGGTTTCTGTTTATTGCAAATCTAATGGTTTACTCCTTCATACAATCTTTGATGCCAACGCTATTAGTTCGCTTAGGACACACTGAGGAAATCGGGATTACCGTCACATCAGTCTTTGTCGGAGGCGGCTTTATGTCCATTTTCTTATTCGGTCCGTTGATGGACAAATACCTGCCCTACAAGGTGCTGACATATTCTTTCGCAATCGGTGGAGTGCTTGTATCACTGTTGGGCGGGGTGCTAGCAAATTCCACTAATGTTATTATTGTCGCAGCTTTTTTTACTGGATTTGTGGTCCTTGGTATTCAGAAAAGTCTCGTCGCGTTACCGAGCTATTTCTATCCGATAGGCCTACGCGCGGCAGGGTTGAGCTGGGCTACTGGATTGGCCCGAATCGGTCAGACCGCCGGCCCATCTATTGCCAGTGCGCTGTTGGTGATGCGTTGGCGCCCGGCTCGGCTATTTTATTTTTCGTCTGCCTTCATGCTTGGCAGTGCCGTATGGGCACTCGTGCTATGGCGTCGTTACGGTGGACCGGAATTTGGTAACAAAACTTCGATGGTCTAGGACCCAAAATATGCAATCTTTGCCGATGTTGAATGCCCGCGATGAAGTTAGCGATCAGGGAACGTCCTTATCAGAGAGCGAACATACGATGTCCGATTTTCTCTTGCAATGTCCATGTAGGCTCGCTAAAATGCGCTGTTGTTTCGGCTGCAGATCTATAAACCGTTTGAGAAGTGCGAATGAATTCGCGTTTTGGAGAGTGCGCACTTCAACTAGCCGATCACTGAACAGAAGTGCTCGCTTGCAAAGGCAGGATCATGACAGGACTCTACGACCGAGATAAATTGTCTGACGATCGCGACCACATGCGTGAGGGACATGATCACCCACCTGAACCCGGTGCTAACTGGGATCGCTGGGCAAAGGAACGGGTGTTTGTTCGCGCAATTAAGGGTACTTATAATGGTCTCTACGAACAACTGATCGATCAACCCCGTGTCTACAAGTCGCGCGATACAGCCTGGAAAGGCGGGCCGGGTCTTTACGGTAAACATATCATTAGCCCGCAACATGCTGAGGTGGCTCAATCCATTGAGACCCATATCGAAGTCTACGCCCCAGGCGCGTACGGCCAAAAGCATGGCCATCTGAATAGCGCCGTCTTTTATGTTTTGGAAGGCAAAGGCCACGATATTCATGATGGCAAGCGAATAGATTGGAAAGCGGGTGATGCAATGATCGTTGAAAACGGTTGCGTACATCAGCACTTCAACGATGATCCGGACAATCAGGCTCTTCTTTTGGTATTCAAAGCAAAGCCACTTTTTCATTTCATGCATTTGATCTTTCAGAAGATAGTCTCATTCCCACCGACGGAGGGAAATGAGGATTTTCGACCTCCTACCGATCTCTGAAATACGAACGCAAAGGCGCTGAGGAACACATGAGCAAGTTGGACGAAAAGAAATTCGCGCACCTAGGTGTGGAAGGAAGCCATCTTCGCAGCGACGATATTGTTGTTTCAGAGGCGTTTCGTACCGCTTATAAGAACCTCGCCAATATAGTCGAAGCTCACAATATGCCGATTGAGCGGTCGCAAGATGGACTCATTAAGCACTTAGTCCATCACAAAATGAACACACGTGAGTGTTGCGTCGAAGCGTATATGCAATTTTTCAAACCGGGTGAACGTTCGGGAAAGCACCGTCATATGTGGGAGGAAGTCCTCTTTGTAGTGGAAGGCTCAGGCTACGATCTTCATTGGGATTTAGAATTCGACTGCCAAGACGAATTCAAATGGTCATGGAAAAAGGAACCCAAAAAGTTTTCCTGGGAGCGGGGCGATTTCATCTATGTGCCTCCCTTCACCACCCACCAGCATTACAACGATGAAGAAGCTGACGCGCGCATCATTGTTATTAGCAATCGGATTGTCAAAGAAATGGGCTTCGATTGGTTCGACCAAATCGAGACTGCGCCTGGCTCATGATAGCAAAGCATAAATATCGAATCGGTCGCTGAAAGGCATCCGGCGTGACTCTTCCGAGCCTCTCAAAAGTAACGTCTGCTAATCACACGACACTCCACATTTTGTCCGGAGATAAAATATCGAGCGAGTTCGTTACGATGAATGATTTGGGGTCGTAAACAAGTTCAACCGGGTAAATCGTGCGGCGAAAGAGCAGGATCATCCCAAAGGAGCGAGTGAGGTGGATTGGTCGAGGTTGTCCGGTGGTGTGAAGTCGACGGTGTTGTTTATTGGCCTAAGTTTCGTCCTCTTGGTTTATTTGCGGCCCTGCGCTTTACTTGCGCAGACCAAACTCGGCACCAAAAAGGAACTCTCCGAAGCTGAAATGTCGCACATGAGTTCCGACCAGCTAGCGAGGTACATTTTCAAAAACCACGGTTGCGAAACCTGCCACACCATGGGAGCGAACGGGAAGCTCGGCTTCAACGAGCGCGGCACCCAGATCGGTAAGGGCTTCCAGGGCTGCATCTCGCTGTTGACCTCGATGAATGTGATCGCCCAAGTGCGGCCAGCCAACCGCACGCCGGATGAAAAAGTGGAAGCAGCCAAGTTCTCGGAATTCGGTTGTACTACGTGTCATCAAGTCATACCCGGGAAAATGGGGCTTACCGCTTATGGGGCCAGACTGAAGTCTATGCATATGGCGTGCACCGACGTTGAAAAGATACTGAGCAGTCAAGAGCGATAAGAAGATTGTTAAAAACAGTTCAATGGGCTGGGATTTTCTGGCGCGTATTCATAATCGCGCTCGTCTAAATGTTGCTAAAGGAAATGGCTGTGTCATGAATAGTCCTTCGTGGTGGGAAAGTTCCATTTGTCGTATTTGCCGGATCAAACGTTTGTTCATTGTCCTGGCTCTTTCTGTCCTGATCATTTTCCTATTTCCATTAAAGGAAACCTCCGGTCCCATAGTTCTTACTTATTCTCAAACTCAGCTCGTTGGCCTTACTGCTGATCCTACCGGCGATATGTGCTCGTTGCTCAACACCAACACCATAATTCAAGCAGCAAATGAACCAATCTCGGAAGAATCGCCCCAAAGCGCGTTGCCCCCCACACATTTCGTTATTGATCCGTTTCCAACGTTCAATGGTATCGCGGTCGATGCCCTAACTAATCGTGTCGCAATGAGCGACGAGAACCGCAAAAGCGTCTTAACGTACGAGCGGACTGCGGGAAGTAACTCATCGGCTGTGACTGAGCCGATGTGGCAGATTATTGGTCCGCAGACGGAAGCTGGGTACGTTGCCGGTGTCGAACTGGACCCTAAACATCGCGAGATTTATGCAGTGAACAATGACATCGAGGACCGCATTGCGGTCTTCGACTATGACGCGCAAGGTGACCTTACACCGAAGCGACGACTATACACGCCTCACCAATCCTGGGGAATCTCTCTTAACGAATCTCGTGATGAGCTCGTCATTTCGGTTCAACAGCTGAGCAGTCTGGTTGTATATCGCCGGGAAGCATATGGGATGGAGGCTCCCATACGGGTGATTCAAGGGCCTCACACCGGTATGGCGGATCCTCACGGCGTGCGATGGGACGATGTTCATCATGAAATATTCGCAGCCAGCCATGGAAACTCAACGGTGATCACACCGTATACGGCTTCCGACTCAAACGCCACAAACCAGAAATCACGAGAGGCCCGCGGCGACATCGGCGGAAGTTTTCTGGCTCCGTCGATCAATGTTTTCGAAGAAATGGCAAGTGGGGACGCAATTCCCATCCGCACGATTCAGGGTTCGAATACGGATTTGAATTGGCCCATGGGAATTGATATCGACAAAGTCCACGATGAAATTGCGGTGGCCAATAATGGCGACAACTCTATCCTGGTTTTTCACCGCGGTTCGAAGGGAAACGTAGCTCCGTTACGGAGAATTCAAGGACCCAAAACAGGCCTTGCAAGCCCAGTTGGTCTGGCGATCGATTCGGACCATCAGGAATTATGGGTTGCAAATTACGGTGACCATACAGCGCTAGTCTTTGCGCTTAATGCTTCAGGTAACGTCGCTCCGAAACGTATTATCCGAAACGCCCCTGCCGGCACCCCGACAAGTGGCTTCGGAAATCCTTACGCTGTCGCTTACGATTCGAAGCGGGACCAAATCATGGTGCCGAATTGCGTCAGTCAACCGCGCATTGCTTTTTTTGCCAGGTCCGCAAATGGAAATTCAAATCCTGTCAGAATTCTCGCCGGTCAGGCCACCCATTTGAGCCGCACGATGCATGGTATCGCTTACAATGCTAGACACGATGAAATCGTAGTTCCTGTTGCTTTGGCCGACGCTATTTTGACATTTCGCGGCGGTGCAACCGGTTCTGAGGCTCCCATTCGTGTCATCCAAGGTCCGAAGACAAGGATGATTCGCCCCCACACGGTCGCAGTAGATGAGGCCAACAACGAGATCATCGTAGGCGATTCTGGTGGACGCAGCGTGCTTGTGTTCGATCGGGAGGCGAATGGCGATATTCCGCCGAAGCGAATTATTCAGGGGCTTCATACTGGAATGTTGCTTATCGTCGGTGTCGCTGTGGATCCTGTTCACAACCGCATTGTTGCGGCGAGTTCCTCCAACGTTCCAGGAAGCCAAACTGGTCTTTTTATCTTTGATCGGATGGCCAATGGAGACGTTACTCCCCTGGGGATAATCTCCGGGCCACACACGGGAATTGTGCGACCGTGGCAACTGGCGGTGGACCCGCAACGTGGTCATATTTTTGTTGCCGCGATTAACAATCTAAGTTACCCGCCATACGAACTGAACAAGCCTCGACCGAATTTGCCCCACGACGTAAAGTTGCCTTCGCCATGGGATAGCGGAAGTGTCGGTTTCATAGGTGTTTGGAATATTTCCGACGATGGCGACATATCTGCTCGGGCCATGATTAAGGGAGATAACACTTACTTGGTACATCCAGCCGGCGTAGCGATTAATCCCAAAGCCGGTGAAATCTACGCAACCGACAGTGTGCGAAATGGTCTATTCACTTTCCTTTCACCGAAACTGTTTCCGAATCAATCCGGAGCACGCTAGGGATTTCTATGTAAATTATTGGATGGACAGCAGAGACTTGGCCGTGCAGTATACAATAACATCGCATCCAACACGCGCGCGTCACTCGCTGGCTGGCAGAGCTGGTGTCCACTTCCAAAGCCAAACATTCCCGCGTGTACGCGTCCATCAGACTCAGCACCCAGATCGTTCGTCCGCAGTCCACCGCATCGTGCACGAAATCCAACGCCCACTCCTGGTTCGCCGCGGTCCAGACTCGCAATGGCTGTCCCACGCGGGCGCAGGGTTTCCGCTTTTTCCGCCGGGTCGTCAGCCCCGCCTCCCGATACACTCGATGCACGCGGTTGTGGTTCACATGTTCTCCCGAGCGGGCCAGCAGTACCTGCAACCGCCGATACCCGAAGCGCGGCTTCTCCCGCGCCAACTCCACCCACCGCGTTCGCAGCAGTTCATCCGAGCGCCTCGTCTGGTAGCGGTAACTCGATGCCGCTATCGTCAGCAAACCGCGCGTCCGCCGCTGGCTGAAGGCATACTCCGCGCGCACTTGCTCGACAGCCGCCTTCAGGGCTACCCTGCGAATCGGCAGACATCACAAGACCAAGTCGGCAAGGAATAGCACGGATCAGGGTCATACGCTTCCTTCTGGGAAGCCGCACTCTCTTGGACGACTATGGGACAATAGGCGGCTTCCGGAAATAGACTAATCATCGGCCATCTCAGATGCCTGCATCAAGTAAATGAATAATCCTAAGTGAATTTAAACCATCTGTCCCTCAGAGCTGGTCAATCAGTTCATTCAATCTGAAACCGTCTGCATAAATGTTACGGATGCATATTCTGAAATGACAAGAACGCATGAGGCTCTACGGCCATTTCTCGATAAGATCTCGGCGTTTGGTGCTAGGCTTCCGCTGGAAGTAGGTGCGTTGACTCTTTCGCGGGGTCTGCTGCAGAAGCTTATGCAGGATGATGCCACGGAGGAAGCCCTAGACATCAGGCGGATTCTGGATGATTCCGACGAAATTCCGGAAGATATATCTCCAGTTATTGACGGGGTGGCCGGGGCTATTAGCTTGTTGGGCGCTATGACCGTGAAGTCATGAGCCAGGAAGAGATTACTCGAAGGGAATTTGTCAAGCAGGCGGCTACGGGAGTTGCCGCGCTGGCGAGCGCCTCGTCTGCGGCAATCGCAGTGGCCTCATCTCCGGCCAATCTCCCCAAAGCTGTCGTGGCAGAACTGGGCGCTTTGTTGGTTCCGTCGCGCCGGGGCGATCCTGGCTACAAGGATTTGGAGCCATATGGAATCACGGAGCAGGTGCTAAAAAACCTTCCGGGGAGCAAAGCCACCGGCACGAATCAGGCGTCGGACGGACTCCTGGCGTTATTCAACGATGCGGCCAAGCAGCTTTTTGCCGGGAAGAGTTTCCTGGAACTAGATGAGCAGCAGAAAAAGAGTTATCTGGATGTGATCGACGATGGCAGCAAGATCGCCGACCCAGAGCTGCGCTCCCGGTTGAGATTGTTTTATCGCACCGCCAGGATCCGAATCCTGACCGTCTATTACCAGAACTATCCCGAGCACGAAGTGAAAAGAAACGCCCAGGGAGAACCGATCTTGAAAACTGGAGACACCCATCAGATTACGAACCCGAATACGAAGCAACTCGTGACGGGGTGGGATGTCGCCGGATTCCGCGGGCCGATGGATTGGGAGGAAGAGGAACAGCGGCGAGCGTTGATGAAAAAGGCACACCCCTATTGGTTTGAGGGTGACCTGGTGAAGCGAAATACTAGCACGGCCCCGGCTGTTAAGACCGGAGATGGGAAAGAGTACTACGACGTAGTTGTCCTGGGCGCCGGAACGGGCGGCTGCACTGTGGCGGGACGGCTGGCGGAGCGCGGCATCAATCCCAAGACGGGCGACCGATTGCGAGTGGCGGTGATCGAAGGCGGGGACGACTGGCCAGTTCGAGATTCGGCCATCCGGCCCGGATACGGCGCCCCGGTTCGCCGCCGCATGATCACCAACATCAACTACGAAGAGCTTAGTCCGGAAAATGAGCTAGCGTCTATTTATCGCTGGTCATATGCGAGGGAAAACTTCAAGTTGGTGGGTGGCTGCTCCATGCATTTCACGGGGAATTGCTTTCTACCTACCGAAGACGACTTCAATGTTTTCCGCCAGACCTCCGGAGTGTCCTGGACCTATGGGGAATTTGCGGAGGCCATTGACGAGGTCAGAGAGTTCTACCATGTCTCATCCCAGCCGGAGGCAGCCTGGGACCGAGCTGCAAAACTGTTCGCCGAGGCGGGAAGGGCGATGGGGTTCGACGTGATCCCTTCCCCGCAGGCAAAGCGAAATTGCTTGGACTCTAACTACTGCGGAGACGGCCACCTCTGCCGTTATGACGCTAAGGGCACCAGCCTCCCGTGGCTTTACATCGGCTTAAACAATGGCTTGAAATTGATTGCCAATTCGGAAGTAATGAAGATCAACATTGATACACCGACCGGGACGGCGCCCGTCGCCACTGGTGTTGTCTACAAGGACCAATCGGGAAATCTGCATGAGGTCCGAGCGGCCCGGATTATCGTTGCGTGCGGAACCATGGGAACGGCGATGTTGCTTTACAAGTCCGGCTACGGCCCCAGTGAAACTTTGGGCAGCAATCTTATTATCGAAAACAAGAACGTGGGATTGTTCGACGGCGATGCGGACACTGCATATAGCGCCTACTTCCCCGAACCCATCGGCCAGGCCCGCGGCGGCAGCGCGTTCGGCACATTCACCCCCAAACCAAGCCCTCAGGGAGAGCTTTCCCTCAAGGTGGATAGTCTCCGGGCAAAGTCCCCGGGCGGTGGACGGCAGTATCCGCATCCGGGAGCCATCAGCCAGTTTGCCCCGGCATACGGCTGGGAGCACAAAAACTGGATGCGCAACCGCGGCTGGCTGCGCATCGGAGAGATTTCAGTCCGGCTTCGGGTGCTTCCGTGGAGTTGGCGTGTCTCTCCAACGGGCCAGTACCAGAGAGTAAGCTTCGACGCCGCCAAGATCAATCCTGCTATGAAAGAGGCTGCCGAGCTCGCCTATGAATTGTACGAGAAGATGTCGCTAAAGCCGCTCGAGGTCAGCAAACGAGCGGTGGGCGTGGGAGAACCGCACAATGTGACCGGGTCGGCGCGTGCCGGCTCCAGCCGAGAGAACTCGGTCTGCAATTCCGATTTTGAATGCCATGACATCGATCACTTGCTGTTTACTAGTCTGGCTACATTGCCCAGGTGCACCTACAGCCAGGGATGCGGCCCCGCCGCGATGTCCGGATCTTACTCATATCGGGTCTTTTTGAAGAATCATTTTTCCAGGGGTTGTTCTACGAGGGGATTTGCGTAGGGGCCCTGTTCGTTTGAAGAACAATGGAGTGTAACAAACAATGGAGGATCAAGCTTATGAATTCCTGTGTAATTCGGAAAAGTACCGCGTTCAATCTTTTGATAGTCGCCGCTTTGGCATTCAGCCTTTGCACCGCCTTTCCAGCCCATGCGCAGGTTGCCGGAGCAAACCTTTCAGGAACGGTGAAGGACGCATCGGGAGCGGTAATCCCCAATAGCGAAGTTTCTATTACACACCAGGCAACGGGCTCGACGCGGAAGACCACAACAGACGCGCGAGGCTTTTACTCAGCGCCGAACCTGCCCGCGGGAGTCTACGACGTGACAACTTCTGCTCGCGGGTTTTCCACCCAAGTGAACTCCGGCATCACGCTGACGGTCGGGGCCGCACAGGTCTTAGACATCACAATGCGGGTGGGGAAGGCTACTGAAAAGGTCGAGGTGATGAGTGAGGCGCCTACCGTTCAATTAGCGACCTCGAGCCTCGGATCCGTTGTGAATTCCACGACCGTTAATGAGTTGCCCCTCAATGGGCGGAGTTGGACGGATTTGGCAGCGCTCGAACCAGGGGCTGTTGCATCCGAAATCCAAGTGAACGCTGCCAGCGGGTCTCAACGCGGGATTCGAGGTCTGGGAAATCAAGTCAGCGTCTCTGGCGCTCGCCCGAATTGGAATAACTCCCGTTTGGATGGAATCAGCCTCAACGATTATACGAATTCGCCCGCGTCAAACGTACTGGGAGAGAGCCTTGGCGTTGATGCCATTCAGGAATTTTCGGTGATGACGAGCAACTATTCCGCCGAGTACGGTAATACGGCCGGAGGTGTAATCAACGCCATTACACGTTCCGGGACAAACCAATTCCACGGCAACGCCTACGAGTTTCTGCGTAACAGTGCTTTGGATGCTCGAAATTACTTTGACCCCCCTAACATCCCACAGTTCCGGCGGAATCAGTTTGGAGCCTCCGCGGGAGGGCCAATCCTGAAGAATAGACTGTTTATCTTCGGCGATTATGAGGGTATCCGCCAATCACTGGGGCTTTCGTCCCTGCAGACAGTGCCTTCGGCTGCGGCGCGTAATGGCATGCTATGCTCGATGCCTTCGTCACCTGCTTGCAGCCCGAACACGATAACAGTAGATCCCGCGATCCAGCCGTTCCTTCCGCTCTATCCTCTTCCTAATCTAGGTATTCTGCCCGGGTCAAATGGAGATATAGGAGAATGGAACGTTCCGGCACAACAAGTCACTGGCGAAAACTTCTTCACAACTAGAGGCGATCTAAGATTGTCTAACAAAGACAATCTCTCGGCTACTTATCTGCTCGATCGCTCTCACTTTGCTTCACCGGGGAATTTCAATGATATTATATCTGGCAACATCGTAAATCGGCAGGTCGTAACGCTGGAAGAGACTCATACTTTCAGTCCCGCCGTGGTGAACGCGGTTCGCCTCGGCATTAACCGCGTGGATGCGATACTAAACGGGGGTAACTCAGCTATTAACCCTCTGACGGCGGATACTTCGCTCGCCGTAATACCTGGTTATACCGCACCAAAAATAACCGTTTCAGGACTAACAGTCTTCACCAGCGGCCTAAACGGGGCTTTGGGATCGCAATTTTATTACACAACGATCCAGCCTTACGATGACGCGTTCTGGACGCATGGTAAGCACTCCTTCAAATTCGGAGGAGGGGTTGAGCGATTTAGAACTGACTTGCACAAGCCAGGACAGTCAGGACAAGTCACGTTCAGTAGCCTGAAGAATTTTCTCACCAACGTCCCGAAGAAGTTCGTCAATACCGGATCAACTACTAACGACTTTGGCTTTCGACAGACCATCTTTGCCCTGTACGCGCAGGACGATTGGCGTGCATTTCCAAACCTGACACTGAATATGGGGCTCCGATGGGAGATGTCGACTGTGCCAAGCGAGGTGCATGGCAAGATCGGGAATTTGGTCAACCTTACCGATCCCGCAGCCCAGTTGGGCTCCCTCGCAATCAAGAATGGTACGCTTCGCAATTTCGAGCCGCGCGTTGGATTTGCCTGGGACCCGTTCCACGATGGAAAGACAGCCGTGCGCGGGGGCTTTGGCATATTTGATGTGCTGCCTCTGACCTATATGTATGAGCAAAATGTAATACATATTTACCCATTCTCTAACAGTTCTACTGCCACTAAACTTCCCCCAGGTTCGTTCCCAGCGGGAATTTTGCCGTTCCTGGGTCCTCAGGCGGCGACGAGTGCTCACTCTGACCCGAATGGCAACCGGAGCTACGTGATGCAGTGGAACCTTAATTTGCAGCGCGAGTTGCCAGGGCGGGTGACTACAACGGTGGCCTACGTAGGTTCGCATGGTGTGCATGTGCCATTCATCGCCGATGATGTGAACATGGTGCTCCCAACATTAACCTCCGCAGGATATCTCTTCCCGTTCGGCCCCACCGCGGCGAAGATTAATCCCAATTTTGGCGCCATCACCGGCCAATTCTTTGCAACTAGCACTTCTTACGAGGGTCTACAAGTGGGGGTTAAAAAAGCTGTAAGCCACGGTCTGCAGCTCCAAGCGTCATTCAATTGGGGCAAGAGTCTTGACTCGGGATCTGCATCGGTCACGGGCGACGATTATACGAACTCAATCTCGAGTTTGCCTTTTTATGATTTCAGAGCTTTGCGTGGCCCCTCAGACTTTAACATCAGCCGGACAGTAGTGATCAGTCCCCTTTGGCAGATACCCTCGCCAAAATCACTTTCGGGGCCGGCAGCCTGGATCACGAATGGCTGGCAGATAGGAGCAATCTACAAGGCCAGTGACGGCGTGCCGTTCACCCCTCAGTTTGGTTACGGCGGGGATCCCTCGGGGGTAGGTAGCAGCGATCCTTACGATTTCCCAGATCGTCTCAGCGGCCCAGGCTGCGGGTCGCTGGTTAACCCGGGTAATGTCACCAACTACATCAAGACTAATTGTTTTGCGGTCCCCACGGCTCCTTCTCAGGCCTTTTACACGGCGAATTGCAATCCCACATTAGGCACTTACCCACAGTGTTTCAATCTGAGGGGTAATTCCGGCCGCAACATCATGAATGGGCCGGGATTGTCGAACCTGGATTTTATGTTTTCTAAAGACACCCCCCTATGGGAAAGATTCCACGTGCAGTTTCGGGCAGAGGCCTTCAATATCTTGAATCGTCCTAACTTCGCTGCTCCACCCGAGGCCAATACGAGCATCTTTAACGCGGATGGGACGCCTAATGCCGCTGCTGGCTTGATTGAGTCAACCGTAACCTCGGCACGACAACTCCAGTTTGCATTGAAGTTGATTTGGTAGCCAGTCTACCGTTTGAAATTCGGGGCATGGCGCCCGAAAGCTCTAAGGTTAAAATGCAAGAAGGAGGTTCTAGTGAGTTTAGAAAAGACGCGGGCTCGACGGGTGCTCGTTCTCGGCACCTTCGCGCTTTTGGCAAAACTGGCGGTTGCTCAACTTCCTTCGCCTGCGCTGCTGATCACCTATTGGGGTAAGGAGCTGGCCTCTCCGAAAGGGCTGGAGATCGCCGATCCGAAAACTGGGAAAATCGTGGCCAATGTGCCTATCAGTTGCAAGGGTTGGCCTCACCTGGTAGTTGCGTCGGCTGACGGGAAACTGGCCTTCGTGAGTGTCATGTTCTACGCCCACGATTTCAAGGATCCAAACCAGGTTCTCAATGGTTATATTTCCGTCATTGATCTCGAAACGCTGAAAGAAAGGCGTTGTGTCGAGCTAGGCCCTGACAGCGTGCCGCACGGCCTCTTCTTCGGTGGCGGAAAGCTATACTTTACGGCCGAGGGGCAGCAACTCATCGAGCGCTATGATCCGGCAACCGACAAGATCGAATGGAGGATGGGAATGAGCGGCATGGGCGGCCACATGCTCGCTGTCAACAAGGAAGCCACTAAGTTTTTTACTGCCAACTCTGTTACTGATATTGTCACTGTTCTTGAGCCTTGGGACCATCAGGGTAATCGAGGACCTCATGTCACTTTTCATCCGTGGATGCAAACCGTGATTCGCGTAGGCGAAGGGCCGGAGGGGATTTCCATGTCTCCGGATGAAAAGGAGGTCTGGACAGCGGGCAGGCGCGACGGCAGCCTTTCCATCATTGACGTTGCTACAAAGAAGGTGTCGCAGACAATTGGCTTGGAAATAAAAGACCCCGTCCGCCTGAAATTCACGCCGGATGGCGGGCGAGTGCTCATCAGCGACATGGAGACCGGCGATTTGTTGATATTCGATGCCGCGTCCCGGAAACAGCTCAAGCGCATCAAGAGTTTGGGGTTGAGCCCGCACGATATCGCATTTTCGCCCGACAGCTCGCGTGCCTATATAAGTGCTCATAAAGAGACTCACGTCTCCATCGTTGACCTCAACCAGCTTGAGCTAGCGGGCCGGATCTCCACTGAATTCGGACCCGAAGGCTTGGCCTGGGTGGAAACGAGGCATTAGCGCTCGGACGACGGGGCAGATTTGGCCTTGTTCCCCACCGCAAGCCAAAGCAACTGGAACACCTGAAGCACAGTGAACATCGAATTGAATATGAATTCGTCAAGCTCCAATGCCTGCGAATCATGCGACGCGAAGGTGCTCCCCGCCCGGGTAGAGACTTGCCCTTCCCTGACCGCAATGTTGTACTCAATTTTCTGCAGCGTTTTACTTGCGTTTTTTCTCGTTTCTCCAGTATTTCCTTCTAACGCTGGAAGCGCACAAGAGAAAGAGAAGTCTCCGTCAACCGAGGATGGGAAACTCATCGTTGAGACAAAGTGCCAGGGCTGCCATGGCTTAGACCTAATCACAAAGTCGAATCACACCTTGGACGAGTGGAGGGCGATTGTTGATCAGATGATCTCCAATGGCGCTTCAGTAGAGGACGATGAACTTGAATCGGTTGTTCAGTATTTGGCAAGGAACTTTGGTCCCGCAAAGCCCTCCAAAAAGAATGAGGAAAGGAAAAAGAATGAGGAAAAGAAAAAAAATGAGTAGTACGCATGGTCTCGGCGTCGCCGACTTTGGCAAATGACCTTCTCGGTTGTAGTCAGGTCAGGATCGGTGGCCTAAGCGCAGAGTTTGTTGTTATCTGGGGGAGCCGAAGTTATGAGTCTGACTGTGCGTAAAGAACTGCGAATGGCAGGCCACAGCGCTTGCTTCTTGTTTGCGCTTAGCGTGTTACTGCTGCCAGGGGCTTTCCCGGCTGCTGGGGCGTCCCCTCCGCAGGGTTCACAATGGCTAGACCAGTTGCCGGAGGGAAAAGCCAAAGGAATCGTCGTCGACAAGTGCCAGTCGTGCCACACGCTGGAGCGGGTGGTCACCAGTCGCCGTTCCCCAAAGAATTGGGTCAGCACGATAGACAAAATGGTCGGATTAGGCGCGGAGGTAACTCCGGAAGAAGTTGGGATGATAGTCGACTATTTAAGCGCAAATTTCGGGCCCGCCGGATCGAGCCCTTCAACTGAGGCTTCCGGAGGCGCGACGTCGGTCGGTGCGGCACCGAGTGCGCCAGCAAGAATGCAGCTGATCGATCCGGACCAGCAGCAGTTTTCTCTGGCGCCGGATTCGATGGGCGCATTGAAGGGCGTCCCGATCTCCTCGGTTTCCGGCGATCCATCAAAGCCTGGGCTGTTTTCCGTATTGCTGAAGCTTTCTAGCGAACAGAATCCTTCGTCGGATGTGCTTTCTGGGGACATCACTCTGGTGTCTTTGCGCGGGTCTATCGAAGTGAGCGAAGGGGACGGTTCCGATGTCGGCAGCGTACGGACTCTGGCTCCCGGCGAAGTCCTGCGTATTTCCGGCGGAAGCCGTGTGGCCGCCAGGGCCAAGAATAGTGCCGTTATCCTGGTTTACGGCAATGGTCCCTTATCGAAACATTGAACAAAAGTTGGGCATGTTTGCAAGAGCAGCAGCTCCCCTGGGCAGTCGCCGAAAAGCTTTTTGCTGTAATCCCCGACGGCTCGCAAGCTTGGAACCCGGACGTGGAAAGCAGTTGCATAAGAGAGTGGATCAGGGTGCTGACTATGAACAGTTTGAAGCCAAACGATTTTACTCGCGCGATGGCGTTCGCGATCATCACAGCGCTGAGACGATCATGTCCATCACAGTGCCTCGTCCATCTCGTCGTTCGTTACTGCTGGCCGCTCTAACCGCCGCACCGACATTCGCCGGTCATCTTCTTAGTCTTCAGAAGGGCTGAAAAGGAGTGTCATCGACTAACGGGGACTTAAGACGAGGGCTTGCTCGCGACATAGGAGAAGAGGGCCATTAATCCCTGCAACTTTGCATTAGTGGAATCGATCAGATAGTACTCATTCGGAGCATAACGATGGCATGCGTTTGTAGGCTGACCCGGGAAGGTGGGATTTTTCAAGCTGTCATTTTTTCTGCAATCCTAGTGCTCACTTGGGCAATCCTCCTGGGCGTTGCTTGGACTGGGGTCGCGGCATCCGCCGAAAAGGCCAGTTCCCAGGAATCGCCTGGAGAAAAGCTGATAAAGGCTAATGATTGCGCCTCCTGCCATGCGGTCGACGTGAGGGTGGTGGGCCCTGCCTATCGCGATGTGGCGAAAAAATATCGTGGGCAGCCCAATGCCGTGCAGAAGCTATCGCAAAAAATCAAGCAAGGGGGTTACGGCGACTGGGGACAAGTGCCCATGAAGCCTCATCCCGCGCTGACCAACACGCAGCTCAAGCAGATGGTGACGTGGATACTGTCTCAGGGAGCCCCGCCAGCGAAGAAATCCAGAGCGGCTGCCAGAGGTTCGGCGCAACCTAAAACTGCATCCGACAAAGAGTAACGGGCCATTTGAATTCAACCGTAAGTGTCAGAGGAAACACACACTCTTCGGGCAATTATTTCTTGTTTGTTCGTATGTTTTCTCCAGGGTCAGCCCCGCGGTAAACCTTACTATCGGACTTTGCCTAGCACTTTCAACCTCAGGCTTGCAAAGCTGACGGCATAGCGAGTGGCAGCAATAGGATAGAAGAGCTGTGGATCGGTGATTCTCATTTCAATTGGCTTGGGTTTGGATGTTTCTCCCGGTTTCAATCGGGCTCCCTGCAGTAAGGCACTGAAGTCCCATATTGCGCCGCTTCGCGCTGATTTGTTATCTGAGTTGAGAATCTCCGTTGGGCCCACTGTCGAGCCCAAAGAGAGGACTCTTACCTTTACCGGACCAGTCAACTCTTGCTCTGAATGGTTTTTCAGGTAGATTTCTGCGGACACAATGCGGGATTCAGGATCGTAATGGGTGTTCCTGAAATCGACATCAACCTTGTCGGTTATGTCTGCCAAGTCTTGAAGATCCGTTGAGCCGTTCTTCAGTGCTTTCCCAATAACAGTCACAGGAGCCGTCCATATCTGCGGCACACCTGTGCGATTGTCGATCCAGAAAGGGTGGAATACTCCATTGGCATCAGCGGCCATCCCGGCGGTGTCGCCGCCCATGAAGGCGAAGGCACTCATGAAGATTTCGTGTGTACCGCCACCCCTGGCGTCCGCTTCCTGGTCCAATGCTATAGGTTTCCTCGGATCAAGAAAGTAAGGAGCTTCCGAAACACGAACGCTTGGCAGGAAGGTCTCCCCACCGTCCAAGGACGCGGAGAATCGAGTGTACCAGCCGAGATTGTCAGAATTGTCGCGACGGTCATACCACATCACGCCCACAACGCCACCCGAATTAACGGCAAGAGCTGGCATATGATCGTCTGGGCCGTCGCCCGGTTTAGCGCGCGGTAGATCGTCATCCACGACAATTGGTTTTGACCAGGTTTTTCCCTTGTCCGCCGAGGAAGATACCAGGATCTCAGTTCTCCCTGAGCGTGCATCCGACCATCCGACGTATACTCTGTCCTTGAAGGCACCCTGGGTCCCGTCCACGGCAACAGATGGCATGCTGTTCACGCGGTCATAAAAGCGCAAATACCAGTCGCTGATCGACGCAGCCTCCGAAAAGCTCTTTCCCCCAGTGTCGGAGGTAATGACTCTCAACCGTGCGTTGGAATGCCCAGGTTTATTTTCTTGTATTCCCTGTTGGTCGTCAAAAAGAGAAGCTTGATACTCCTTCAAATCGCCAAATGCCCATACAAGTGTACCGTCCGAAAGCACAACACTATTTCCCGGGCCAATCAGAGGATGAATGTCGTCCGAGATCAGGCGGGTCGGATCTTCAAATGTTGTTCCTCCATCTGTAGAGTAAAAGAGGGTAGGCATAGTAAGCCTGCGGTTGGTATCAGTGCGCTTGTCCCCGCCCGTGCCGCTTATGTAGATGCGCCCTCTATATTTTCCATTGGTGCGATCAATCGCGAGGAACGGACGGTCGATGA
>Ga0182024_10004498_pt1 | contig 32025 bp, 40 predicted proteins | sample P32metaG_FD_120480 | JGI IMG/M metagenome (GOLD analysis project Ga0182024, IMG submission 120480) | Permafrost microbial communities from Stordalen Mire, Sweden - P3-2 metaG (Illumina Assembly) | ecosystem: Environmental > Terrestrial > Soil > Wetlands > Permafrost | place: Sweden: Stordalen...
ACCCGAGCTAGCCTGCGAATATAAAGGATGGGCGTACGAGTCGAGTGACACCCCAGTGTCACTCAGGAGGAATAATTGAAGCGCGGGATGGCACTGTCAATAACCAAACTTACGTTTGCCTCACGTGTCTGCGAGGCGGACTCTGAGACGCTAGATTCTCGATAAACAAAACATCGGTTGCGCGGACCACTGGAGTCACACCAAAGTCTAGAACACCTGCTCACCAGGCACGTGCTTCAGAAAGTGTGGCCGCCAAAAACTGTCTCAAAGTACGGGTTCACTCCATCGAATTGATGGAACGGTAGGAATCGTCGAACGTCCGCCGCGCGGTGAGAGTACCTGCCTAGTGAGCAGGCGCTCTGGCACAAGGGATCGTCAGGTTCAAATCAAGGTCCGCAGTTACACTCCTTCTCCATAAAGAGCTTCGGCTGCAAGGACCCGGTGTCCTCAAACTACAGGCAAGAAGGACCTGCGGACGGCGACGCTAGAGCTTCCGCCCCTGCTCAGTGAGTGTTTTGGCCTCACGGCGAACGTCTGCCCACTTGATCGGGAGATCCAGTATCGTACCCGGTTGTTCGCTGGACTCAAGTAAATCCAACGCGGCGAGCACAACGCGGCGCTGCAGATCGCGATGAAAGGGCGCGCCAAAGTGATGACCCATCGGCCAGGGAAGAAACAATGCACGCGGAACTTTGATTGCTTCCGTAACGTCGCGCGCTACAGTGACGGAAACCGTGGGCACACCACGCGCTTCAATGGCTCTCTGGATCAGTCCGACGGACTGATGACAGATCGGTCAAGCGGGCGCCAATAACGCACAATCGGCACGCTCCTCTTCAACGACCGCTTCGGCAATTCCCTCAGCAACGGTTCGCTCAAACTTCTCGGGGTCCATGTTGTAGCCGATAAAACTGAAGAAATTGGGAGTCAAGCCGCCTAGGCACCCTTCCTCGCAGAGTTCCTGAAGACGTTCGATCGGAAAGATCACGTTAATGTCGAGGTCTGCATCGTCGTGAGGGTATTTCAACTGATGAATGATCAGCTCATCGCGCTTCGCCCCGGAAGGCACGCGCATAAAACGGAAGTCGCCGAAGGGATGGCAGACATCCAGAGGCTGGTCGGTCTTCAGATGCACGCCGCAAGAGCTGACCAGCGTCAACCGAGATGCTGCCAGCGACTTTCCCAATCGCGCCTGAGGCACAAAGCTCTCTTTGCGAATCATCGAACCGGGGTAGCGCTCGTTGATGGTGTGCCAGAGGTCCGGCCGGAGCTGCGTCCCACCCTCGCGCGGGTCGGCTGCGGACAAAGCGCCCTCATCGGCTGCCGTCATGAATCCACCTCCCGGACCTGCGGATGAAGTAAAAATGCAGATGAAAGAAAAGCAGGGCCAGAGTCGATTCGTTCGTCTCCAGAACCCGGTCGATGAATTCGCGGTCCACCTGTTCGTCGCGAAGCAGGATTTTTATGGCTTCAGCCCACGACCGGTCGATCTCTTCCTTGCCGACGGCTTCGTTGCCGTCGCCGAGGTGCAAACGAACGAATCGAACGAGCTTTCCGAGATCGTCCTGGGAAGCGGCCTCTCGCAGATACGGAACGGACATGGATCTCTCCCTCTAATGCCGCGTGCCCTCGCAAATCAAATGACGCGTGAGCACAGGTGTTCGAAGCGAGAATGGTCGGTATTTCCTTCGTCCGAAGTTGTTGGGCCGAGCCGGAAAGGCTGCATCGTACGTCAGCCCTCGAGTTGCCGCAGAATGAAAAAGCTTTGGTCGTCAGCTCTCAGAGCGCTCGTTCGAAAATGCTGGAGTGCCGCGAGCAAACGCTCTGCCATGGAAGCCGGAGAATCGACAGGCACATTTCGGATGATCTCCATCAGCCCATCTGCTCCGAGCATGTTACCTTGCGTATCACTCGCTTCCGTGATTCCGTCCGTATACACGACCAAGACATCGTTCCGATTGAGTTGCACGGCCACCTGAACGTAGTCGGTGCCCGGAATCAGTCCGAGTGGGACCCCCTCGACGGGCCGCGCGAATGGAGTTGTGGCTTCGAGCCAATCCCAGGTGTCGGTCTTTGCGTGGTACCAGAGTGCTGCCGGGTGCCCGGCGTTGGTGAATACAAGCTCGCGGGTCGGACGGCAATACGCAAAGAGGGCCGCCGTAGCGTACTGCTCTCCTTTTCTCTTGGTGTTTCGCAGCGATTCGCTCAACTCGCGCATGAGTTCGGACTGGTCGCACGTATTGATGTGCTTGTTGATCAGTTTCCGGAGCAATTGAGCCATAACGCTGCTCGATCGACCGTGGCCTGAAACATCGGCGAGAGCGAACCGCGAGATAATTCCCTTCGAACAGACAGAAATGTAATGAACGTCGCCGCCGAGCTCGGCTGTTGCGACGGGATCGGAATAAATCCAGCCAGCCAAGCCGGGAAGCTCGACGGAGTGATTCACCCTGCGATTTCCGCCCCATACCTCCAGGCACGCCAATTGGACGATGTCTTTGAACTCCTGGGGAGCGACATTGGGCGAGTGTTTGGTCATGACCTTCTCTGCGTCGTGCGCCAAGTCTGATTCACCAAAATGAAAAAAGTTTCGGGAGATGAGGCCGGGAAGTATTTTGCGTCCCGTGAAACTTCGGGGGGAATGTCGAATCACACCGCAGGACAACAGCGCTCCGGGAGCCAGGGCGTGTGCAGGTGCACGGCGGAGCCTGCACTGCTGAATCGCCGAATCACGGACAAATCAAGCGAACCCCAAGGGAATGGTTTGAGTCGTCAATCGTGAGATCGGGTCGTCGTGTAAATGCGGCGGTCGATAGCGGAGTTTTGCAGGGTCTTGTCAAGCGAATCCAGGATTCAGCACGCGCCTATCCAGGAGCTTAAGAATGGCCTCTCTCTCGTTTCTTGATCGTGAAAAATCTATTGCGCATCCTGGATTCAGCCGGTGGCTCGTGCCGCCGGCTGCGCTCGCGATTCACCTCTGTATCGGTCAGGTCTACGCGTTCAGTGTCTTCAAGATTCCCCTGACGCAGCTGCTGGGAATAACCAAATCGCTTCTTGATGACTGGACTCAACCTCGACTTGCGTGGATATTTTCGCTGGCTATCGTGATGCTGGGTTTGTCGGCGGCAACGTTTGGCAAATGGCTGGAAGGCGCGGGACCGCGCAAGGCAATGTTTGCTTCGGCCAGCTGCTTTGCGCTGGGCTTCTTTATTTCATATTTCGGAGTGCTTTGGCACCAGCTCTGGTTGGTTTACCTCGGATAAGGCGTCATCGGCGGAATCGGGCTAGGACTCGGCTACATCTCACCGGTATCAACGCTGATTAAATGGTTTCCGGAAGCGGCGGCACGCCCTGCCATATAGAGGATGCGGAGATTAGACCCCCTATTCGCCGCAACCATTGCGTCGATTAAGCTTGCCGATGCGGAGATTAAGGCCTATAATCTACGCATTATATGCGTAGAATGAGCATGTACATCCACGACCAGGCCGATTGGCCGAAACTCCACTGGAACAGCGAGGCACTTACCGGCCTGCTGGCGGAGGTGCGTCATCGGCAGGGCCGGCTGCTGGGCCAAATGCAGGCACTGGGTTTTGGGCTGCAGGAAGAGGCAGTGCTCCGGACGCTGACCGAGGATGTCGTCAAGTCGAGCGCTATAGAAGGACAGGATCTTGATCCTGCGGCAGTCCGTTCCTCCATTGCGCGTCGCCTGGGAATGAATGTCGGCGGCCTTACCCCTGCCGATCGTGACGTAGAAGGCGTCGTCGAGATGATGCTCGACGCAACGCGGAACTATGACAAGCCACTAACGGAAGAGCGGCTGTTCGGCTGGCACGCAAGCCTGTTGCCGACAGGGCGCAGCGGCATGCGACGCATAACGGTCGGCGGGTGGCGCAATGACAGCGACGGCCCGATGCAGGTCATCTCAGGTCCGGTCGGCAAAGAGCGGGTTCATTTCGAGGCACCAAAAGCGCCGCGTCTCGAAAAGGAAATGACGGGGTTTCTGGAATGGTTCAATCACGGCCCGGGGGTCGATCCGGTCCTCAAGGCCGGCATCGCGCATATATGGTTCGTGACAATTCATCCGTTCGACGACGGCAACGGGCGCATCGCGCGCGCGATAGCCGATCTGTGCCTCGCCCGTTCGGAAAAGAGTTCGCAGCGCTTCTACAGCATGTCGGCGCAGATCCGGCAGGAGCGCAAGGAATATTACGACCTGCTGGAACGCACGCAAAAAGGCGAGACGGACATAACAGAATGGCTGACATGGTTTCTGGAATGCCTGGGCCGTGCGATTGACGGCGCGGAAACGCTGCTGGCAAGCGTCCTGACGAAGGCTCGCTTCTGGGAGAGCATCGGCGCGTCGCCCCTGAACGAGAGGCAGAGGCTGATCCTCAATAAACTGCTGGATGGTTTCGATGGCAAACTCACGTCCTCGAAATGGGCGAAGCTGACGAAATCATCGCAGGACACGGCGCAGCGCGATATCACGGACCTCGTTCAGCGCGGAATTCTTGTCCGCAGCGAGGAAGGCGGCAGGAGTACGAGTTACACACTGGCGCCTGTGCGGAGTTGAATGTCGGACCATCATCAAGGCTTACAAAATATATGACCTCGACAACCTCGGTTGGCACAGCTTCCAGGGATTGTGCCTGACGATTACGCGTGAAATTCTCGGTCAGACTGTAGAGTCCTTTCTGGATTCTTCTGACGCCGGGAAGGATGGCGCGTTCGCAGGGACCTGGGGACATCCCCGTTGGCGCCCGCAAACTAGAGCCAAAATGATGCGCTGAGAATTGGACGAACTGGATGGAAGTCAACACGATGCGCGGCCCAAACGCTGCTTCCCAGGACCGGATTGGTGTCGAAGGATACGCAGGACAAACAAGCCGGGTGGGCTGCGCTCGGGCCTCGAGGACGCCCGGTGCGCTTCCAGCGTTAAGGAATCGGCGAGCAGGAAAGTCGAACGACGGTCGAAATGATTTCGGCGAAGTAACGATATCCTCGACGACCTAAGAAGCCGCTTCTAAGGCCTGTTCGCCATCTTTGACGCCAGGTGAAGCAATAGTGCACGGTCCTTATCGTTCATCCGCGAGAGTAATTTTGCGAAAGCCCGAAGCTCGCGTCCCTGTTTCGAGCGGACGGCCGGACTCCGAATGATTTCCGCCGGCATGTTCGGCTTCTTTATGTGATCTTCATCCGTGAAAAGCCGGTACATCGGGACCTGCAGCGCTTGAGCCATCTTTTCCAGAGTATCCACGGACGGGACTGTGTGCCCGTTCTCTACGCGCGATATGTAACACCGGAGGAGGCCGGTGCGTTGTTCGACGTCGCCCTGCGACATATTCTTCTGCGCCCTCAAAGCCTTCAATTTTTCGCCAATGACCATCATTCCTCCATCAGGGATAATACACTGAGCCTGGGCCCGCGGCTCCCACGCGTGAGATTTCATTTTATCGTTGGAGAGAAATCGAATCAGTGCTTTCTCAAGGTTCGCTCACGGATTGGTTGAAGGATTGAAATTTCTCGACAACCGCTCGGACCACGATGCCGAGGCTCTGGTTAAAATGTCTCGATGACAGGACTACCGGGCCGCACGGATTTGAATCGTCGAGATTTGCGCATGGGGCGGCTCTGAAAAGGGAAGGCCGCTTTCTCTTTTCGTCCATCGTCTAACTCTCACTCTTGAGAGCCGGTGAAATGAAGATTCGCCCCGCGACGGCTTCTCGGATGGCAGGCTCCAGATCGGTGACCAGCCGACCTTTTACGACATACCCAAGCGCCCCGGCGGCCATGCAGATGGGAATAAAGTTGGGATCCGAAAGAACCGTCAAGAATACGATCTTCGAGGTACTTCCTGCTTCACGCAATCGCCTGGCAGCCTCGATACCGTTGAGAATCGGCATGCTGATATCTGTAACGATCACGTCAGGCTTTAGCTTGAGGGCGGCCTGGACAAGAGCTTCGCCATTTTGCGCTTCGCCGACAATCTCGAACCCAGGCCCGAGCAGCCCCGACACGCTTTCCAGTAGAGGACGATAATCGTCCGCCAGCAGTACTCGTGTTTTGCTCAATGGGCCCACCCACAGGACGCAAGACCGCTAATTGACCCTTCGAATTGCACTTCGAACACTTCGTACGAATGCTGAAGAATCTGTGTGAGATCTTCCGCTGCGCCTGAGGCTCCCACTATGTGAAGGCGTAGTCTGTGGACCTTTCGGCTATGCAACCGATAATTTCCTTGAAACGCGACGGCATCGCCTTGTTGAGCGAGTCGCACGGCGTCCGCGTCAGTCAAATCTGGTAGGTCGTCTTGTAGGGGTGCGCTCACGATATTGTGTCTCAGATCATTGCCTGCTTGGCCCGGAATGCCGGTCAAAAGTGAATGGCTCGATCGAAACGATCTCTGTGCTCTGAAGCCTTTTGCGCCAACTCGGGCGGCGGCGCTTGAATCTCACCGCCGACCAGTTGATGTCTTGCATAGCCTCAAGGTTAGTTTCCGGTCGTGATGGTGTCGTGCTTGTCTTTCGCGAGTTCGTTCTGCAGCTGCTTCGGGTATAGAAATTCGTGGCCCGTCGTGTCACCCGGATAGAACCAGGTCACGATCGTCTGAGGCTGCGCGGACCCGCGCTCCGCGAAAGTGAACACCAAATGGTCAGCTGGCTGTGGACGCTCGGCACCAATCGTGAAGAGAGTCGCATACAGTGTTGTTCGATCCGAGCCGAAGATACGGACCAAGAAGTGTTGGCTCGCGTCCTGAGGCAGAATGAACCAGTAGGTTCCCGCAGGCAGTACGCGTCCGGGAATCTGAACCGGCTGATCAAATCTGACTTTGATGGCCTGATTCGCCTCATCCCCTCGTGCCGCGGGCAGTACGGTCAAAAATGCAAGTAACAACGCAACGGTGGCAAGACTCCTTACGACACCGACTTTATTCATAATAGCTCCTTTTTCATGACGACCTTTTTTGCTTCGTCTCTTCCATGCGACTGTCGAATGAGAGGAAAGTTACACACTTTGTCGGGCTGAGCAGTCCCGCGCCAAAAAGTTTTGTGGAATTGTATCTTTTTGATTGTTGGCGAATCTCATGGGCCGAGTGCCTCCTGGGCCGCAATACGGCAATGCGGACTTTGAGGCGCCACGCGTGGAGCGATCTGGCAGCAAAATAAAATAGCATTGTTGTAAATCTCACCGAGAACAGGAGGACGGAATGGCAGAAGTAAAACTGGTGGTAATGTATCCTCGTCCGAAAGACATTGATGCTTTCGAGAAGGTGTATCAGAACGAACACGTACCCCTGGCTGTCGCAGCATTGGGCGGCAAGACCAAAATAGTTGGAACCAAGGTACTCGGTTCGCCGGAAGGTACTCCTGCTTTCTATCGCATCGCAGAGATTCATTTCCGGTCGATGGCGGATCTGGAAGCATGCGCAGCGTCAGACGGCGGGAAGCGAACGCTTGCCCATGCCGTGACGATTTCTTCTGGTGGGCCGCCCATTTTCTTAGTAGCTGAAGAAGAAACCTTTACGTTCGCCGGTGCGCAAGGCGCGTAGGCCTTGCGATGCGCGGGGTCCGATCATTAGCAGATGATCCTCTAGCGAAGGCCGGGGCGGAACGGATCAAGAGTCCAGCAGTCAGGCTTCCGGTCGGCCCTAATATCATTCGCCGCGCTAACCGTCGCACGCCTCCGTTCGGCAAAGGGACCCTCCCCAGCGGTCTCGGTGCACGACAAAGGATTCTCTACACACATGAAGATTTATTTCGGGTTCACCGTAGCGGGGGATCGGTCCTCAGTGACGACAGCCGCGAGGATTGTTGAGTTGCTGGAGGAATTGGGTCACGAAGTGCTCACTCGTCATTTGATCCGCGAGGACGCTTGGCAGGCGGACCGGTCCGTTTCACCACAAGAAGTATACCGGCGGGATCTGAATTGGCTTCAGCAGTGCGATCTGTTTGTTGCGGAAGTTTCCGGATCCTCCTTTGGGCTGGGCTTCGAGACCGGTTACGTTCTGGGCGCGACAACCAAGAAAGTGTCTTTATTCTATCGGCGGGACGTGGAAAAGAAGATCTCCCTTCTGATTACGGGTATCACACACCCGAACTGCAAGCTGGTACCGTATTCGGATCTGGAGGAGGTAGAGAACTGGATTCGGTCCAACTTGGCTTAGAAGCATTCTTTCGGTCAAGCGGACGCAGTTCACCCACGGGGTGAAATCTTCGTCAAGCGGTGTATCGATTGTGCCCAGTCCTAACGCCTCCGTCGACGTCCCAAATGGCGCCGGTCATTCAGGGCGATTTGGCCGAGAGGAGAAATGTGCGCGTTTCGGCTATATCTGCGGGACGCCCACACGGGAGATGAGGTGCCGACAGCGGTTCAGGGCTTCCCTAGTTTCCATCGGCAGATTCGCCATCGTGAAAGTCCGTTCCCTCTTCCTGGTTGCACTCTGCGGGACTCAGATTTGATTCCCGAGAGTGAAAAAAGCTTCGGCGCAAAGCAAGTTACCAGGCGCCGAGCGACAGAACGATTCAAAGGAGTCGCACTCGAGGGTTGGGCTGGTCCATCATAGCCGGCGCCCTCCCGACCAAGCGAGATGACCAGAAGAGATTCTGGGTTTCGATCGAAAATACGTAATGCCAAGCCTGATCTCCGAAGGAAATAGGCTGCAGAGGGCCGGGGCCCCCTAGAATTCGAAGGCAAAAAGTCGCTGTAACTTTAGTTCGAACACCGAATCATACGAATGGTTGACTGGGCTTCAACCTCGTTAAGGAGGGAATTGACATGGCTCGCGTCAGGCTTGCGTTGATTGGCATGGTCTCGATTGCTCTTCTCGGGGTATTGCTGCCTCTGCGCTGGGGGGCCACCCGTGGGGCCGCGAACGCTGGCAATGGCGATGGGCAACGTGTTCCTGTGCTTGTGGAACTGTTCACCTCGGAGGGATGTTCGGACTGCCCACCCGCTGACACCCTGCTCGAAAGATTAGACCGATCCCAGCCCGTAAGCGACGCCGAGCTGATCGTTCTGAGTGAACATGTGGACTACTGGGACGGCAGCGGCTGGCGGGACCCATACTCCTCGCGCGAATACACCGAGCGCCAGGGGGCGTATGGAGTGCAGTTTGGTCTAGGGAGCGTTTATACGCCGCAGATGGTTGTTGATGGCCGGTTTCAACTCGTGGGCAGCGATGAGAGAGGGGCAATCACGGCCATCGAAAACGCAACGAAGGCCGAAAAGATTCCGGTCACCGTCACTTTGATTCGTTGGGATTCGGACGGCACGGCTACGCTGCACGTTAGCACCGGCCAGGTGCCTCACGTCGTTTCGGCGAGGCCTTTGGATGTCTTGATAGCGGCGGCGGATGAAAGCGATGAGTCACACGTGGAGCACGGGGAGAACGAAGGAAGGACGCTCAAGCACGTTGCCGTCTTGCGAAGCCTCACGCGAGTCGGGGCCATCGATGGCTCCGGCGAATTTTCGCAAGAGGTGAAGGTCAAACTCCATCGCGGAGGCAAGGGCGGCAATTTACGGATCGTGGCCATCGTGCAAGAGGCACCTGCGGGGAGGGTGTTGGGTGTGGGATCAGTGCGGCTTTCGAATTAGCCGCATCTGCGCGTCGTACCGAACGTCTCGTCCGTCATGTTGCCGGCTGGGACGGGACCCGAGGGGAGCATGATGAAGTACGGAATTGGAATATCCGTCATCCTTTTTGCGCTGGCATATATGCAAGCAAACTCGGCAAGCAATCAAACCGGCTCACCCGCGATCGGATTGCAGGTGGGACAGAAAGCGCCGGCCTTTGCTGCGCGGGATCAATTTGGCCATGACCAATCCATCGAGACATTAAAGGGGGCGAAAGGGACGGTTCTGCTTTTCTTCCGTTCCGCTGATTGGTGACCCTTCTGCAAAGCGCAGCTGGTCGAGCTGCAAAACGCCAAGCAAAGGTTCGAAAAGAGCGGGATCAAGGTTGCAGCCATCAGCTATGACAGTCAGGCGATCCTCAAGGACTTCGCCGATCGGCAACATATCGAGTTTCCGCTACTCGCCGATCCCGGCTCCAAGATCATTGCCAGTTTCGGCGTTCTGAACGCGGATGCGACGGGCAAGAATAAGGGAATGGCACATCCCGGATTTTTCTTTATCGACACCGGAGGCGTCATTCGTGAAAAGTATTTCGAAGCGAAGTACACCGATCGGTTCACACCGAACAATGTGATTGGGAAGCTTTTCCCGGAATTGACGGAGGAAGTGAGCCAGAGGGTCGAGGCACCCCATCTCGGGCTTACGCTGGAACAATCGGATCGTGAAGCGGCGCCCGGCAGCCGAGTGAGCCTGATTGCCGATATTCAGCTTCCCCCAGACACCCATGTGTATTCTCCTGGAGTAAAAGGCTATAGGCCGATTCAGCTCGTGGTGCGCGAGAATTCGGGAATTGAGCTCGGACCTGTAACTTACCCTGCCTCCGAGGATCTCTATTTGGAGGCGATAAAGGAACATGTCCCGGTCTATGCGGGGCGGTTCCGCATCGTTCAGGATGCCACGATAAAGTTTTCACCCGCCCCCGACATCGTCCGCTCGCTCGTGTCCGCGGGGAAAACGGTGTCAATCAGTGGAGAGCTGACCTATCAGGCATGCGATGAGAGAGTTTGCTATCCGCCCTCCTCCGTGCCTGTGATGTGGACTGTGAAAGTATTTCCCCTGGACGTTGAGCGGTCTCCAGACAGCATTCGGCACAAATAGGTTGGGTCAAGAGATCGCTTCGGACGGGAGCTTTGTACGAGAGATCGAAACACGATAGCCCTGGCGCTGCTACGAATTTCCGTAGGAACGCTCTTTCTGATTTTTGGCGAGTACAAGGTCTTTGGCGCGGGATTCACGCGAGGCGGCGGCTTTCAATTCTGGATCAACCGGTTTCTTGCGGAAGGCGCGTACCCGTTTATGGTTCCCGTGCTGGAAAAATTCGTGTTGCCTCACGCCACGTCCATTTCTTTTTTCGTGGCCTATGGCGAACTGGCGATCGGGCTCGCGCTGGTCCTCGGTGTTGTTGTGCGTTCGGCGAGCATCTGTGGAGCGGTTTACATGCTCACTTTGCTATTTTCTTCCAACTACCCTGGAGCCCGGGCTCCGGTATGGGAGTATTTTGGAGCCTCTCTCGACCACTCGGTTCTCGCTCTTTGCTTTGGCGCATTTGTTTTCGGGGAAGCAGATCGCGCGCTATCGGTTCGCTACTATTGGCGGTCGATCGCCAGGGAACGGAAAGTTTCAGCCGCTCGCTCCTCACCGGGGAGCGGTTTTTCGGAACGAAAAGAGGTAGCTGGTGCAAAATTTGAAGGAGGAGATCATGAGTGATGTCGTTTACACATCAAAATCGCGCATTGAGCGGAAGCGGGGACCTTTGCGTATCGCGCATCTGCCGGGCGAGTCCCAGCCGGTGATTTATAGTGTCCACGGAGCCATCGCTGAACACTACAAGATGAATCCTGCGATGCTGACGGAGTCGCACTCATCGACGATCGACTATGTCATTTCCGCAACCGCCGGCTGAATGATGGGTACATTCGGAGGTGCGCTGGAAGCGCGCCACATCGACGCGAGTGATGGAAAACTGACGGCAGACGTGAAGGGAGAGGTGGAAACGGAAGAAGGCGTACTGGTGATACGCCGGATTCATGTGGCGATGCGACTGGTAGCGCCCGAAGATGTAAAAGAAACAGTGGAGCGCGTGCACGCCATTTACGCGATGCGCTGCCCTCTGTATCGCACGCTTCACGAAGCGATCCAGCTGACAAGCTCTTTCGAAATTGTGGCACCCGGGTCCACTTTCTAAGGGCTCTAGCAGCATACGATCGAACGAGGAATTCACCCGTGGGCGGCGGCAACGTGATGTGCTGCAAGATATCGCCTTTTAGCCGGGATCTGGCAAGCGTGGCTCTGCGCTTTGAGTGGCGATCTTCGCATCCTTAGCTACTAAACCGTCTGCAGTAAGGCCGAGGGAGGCGAATAAATATTTCGAGTCCGACGAAACTTTGCGATGGGTACGGAATCATACGACACGAGGCCGCAAGTCGGTCCGTGATCTCAAGTACCTTCTGGATTACCTGAGCGACGAATTAGCTTCGGGCTCGGGACGAGAAGGGCCATTTGAATCTTGCAGAACCTTCACGCTTGCACTTCCGTGTGAAGGGGATGTTGCGGATCATATTCTTTCAAATAGGAGGAAGTTTAGCAAAATGACAAAGTCAAAGAAGGCCCTCATTGCTGGTGCAGCTCTTGCAGGTTTGCTGGCCGGCACCACCTCAACAATTCAGGCGTCCAATCTCCTCTCGGGCATGCATTCCGTGTCCCAGTCGGACCAGTCAGACAATAAGGTGAAGGAAAAGCACGCTTGCAAGGGTCAGAACTCCTGCAAGGGCAAAGGTGGCTGTAAGGCGAGCGACAACGGCTGCAAAGGCAAGAACTCTTGCAAGGGCAAGGGCGGCTGCGCAACCGATGGCTCGAAACCTCCAGCCGACGATCCCAAGTAGTAGTCGCTTCAAATATAGCGGAGTCTGGTGGGGAGGGCTGGACTGCACTACCGGCCCTCAACACTTTTCCGCATCATCTTTTCGCTTGATCCAACGGAGTTAGGAATGCCCGCCAATCGCTTTAACGGCCACACGGATTACGGAATCGGGATCGGTCTGCGCTCACCGCATTACCATCATATTCTTACGCAAAAGCCCGTCGTGGATTGGTTCGAAATCATATCCGAAAATTTCATGATTGACGGCGGGCGCCCGCTGCGCATCCTCGACCAAATTCTGGAACAGTACAAAGTGGTGCAGCACGGCGTCTCCATGTACTTCGGCTCGGCCGAACGCCCCAATCGCGAGCACTTAAAACGCTTGAAAACTCTAGTCCAGCGCACCAAAACTCCCTGGCTTTCCGACCACCTCTGCTGGGGCAGCGTGGATGGCCGCTACACGCACGACCTGCTACCCATGCCCTACACTTTTGAAGCGGCGCGCATCACCGCGCAGAAAATCCGCGAAGTGCGCGACTACATCGAAATTCCCGTGGCCGTCGAGAACGTCAGCAGCTACGCCGAATTTCACGTCTCCGAAATGACCGAATGGGAATTCCTCAACGAAGTTGCGGAGCGCGCCGACTGCGGCATCCTGCTGGACGTGAACAATATTTACGTTTCGTCCCAGAATCACAGCTTCGATCCATTCACCTATGTCAATAGCGTTCCGGCAGAACGCGTCGCGCAAATCCATATCGCCGGCCATTCGAAATACCGCAAGTACATTCTCGATACGCACGATCATCCCGTGATTGACCCAGTGTGGAAGCTGTACGCGCGCGCCATCGAACGAGTCGGCCACACCGCCACGCTGCTCGAGTGGGACGACAGCATCCCTTCGTTTGACGAAGTGCATGACGAAGCTCTGAAGGCCAATCGCTTCCTCGCCAGCGCCTCGCTTGCGGCCGCCGTATGAGACTTCTCAGCCTCCAGCGTCGCATGGCTCGCGCCGTCATGACTCCGCTGACGCGCTCCGAACGCATGCGCACCGTCGCGCCCGATGGCCGCTCGATGCGCGTCATCGCAAATCAAATCATCAAGCCCAATGATCGCCTGACTTCCTTCGAACGCCTGGAAATTTACAATCGCCAATACTGGTTCCGCGTGCTCTCCGCTTTCGCCGAAGATTTTCCTGGCCTGCGCGCCGTCCTCGGTGGCCGCCGCTTCGATGCCATGGCCAAAGCGTATGTGATCGATTGCCCATCGCAGTCCTTCACGTTGCGCAATCTCGGTTCGCGCCTGGTGAACTGGCTGGAAAAGCATCCTATGTGGGCCGGTGAACGGCAGAATCTGGCAGTGGATATGGCGCGACTGGAGTGGGCCGACATTGAAGCGTTCGACGGCAAACGAGAGCCATCACTGAAGCCTGAGGATCTCGCGGGCGCGAATCCCGCCAAGCTGCGCCTGCGTTTGCAGCCCTACGTCACGCTTCTCGCTCTGCGCTATCCGGTAGATGATTTGCTGCTCGAGGTCCGCAAGGATTCGGACGATCTCGATGTCGCGAGCAATACCTTCAGCGAACGCCACAAGCGCAAACGCGTCACCGCGGTGGCGAAGCTCGAGCCCAAGCCTATTTTCCTGGCCGTACATCGCCTGGATGAAGACGTTTATTTCCGCCGCCTCGACCGCGAAGAATTCGCCATCCTGTCCGCCCTGCACGCTGACAAATCCTTGAACGCTGCTATGGACTCCGCTCTGCGCGGGTCGTCGATCGCGTTGGCAGACCGCGCAGCTCACGTTGAAAAATGGTTCCACACCTGGTCCGCGCTCGGCTGGTTCTGCCGACGACAGAAGTATGTTGTTACATTCCACACCCAAACTGAATCATTCAGGAAAGCGAAAATTTATGAATAGCATATTGGCTCCAACGCAAAAGGTGTACGGTCTGCTCGTTCGGGTTGCTTCCGGACTGCAGTCTCCTTTTCTTGCGATCGTCCGCCTCTACTGGGGCTGGCAAATCGCTCAGAACGGCTGGGGGAAACTCCACAATCTCGCGCACGTAACCGAGTTCTTCGCAAGCCTCGGGTTGCCTGCGCCCGGGCCGACGGCCACATTCGTCGCTACCTTCGAATTCGTGGGCGGTGTCCTGCTTGCCGTCGGTTTGCTCTCACGCATCGCTGCACTGGGTCTGGTGATCGACATGACGATGGCCTACATCACGGCTGACCGGGAAGCGTTCTTTTCGTTCTTCACAGACCCGGGCAAGTTCTATAACGCCGATCCCTTTATCTTTCTGTTCGTGGGAATGCTGATTCTGATTTTTGGACCGGGCAAGTTGTCTCTCGACGCACTGGTGCAGGGATTCGTCGGTCATCCGAAAGTGAGAGAGGCGACGATGTCCGGGACCTGAGTTGCCCGTGGCCGTATGTGCATTCAGCGCTTCGACTGCAGATTCGATTTAGCCGGAGAGGCACCGCAGCTTCATTTCTCCTAGCCGGCAAACCGCGCGACCATAACGCGCGTATCTAAATAGATGCACCCACTATTCAGGAAAAGTCTAATTGGGATACTGGCGGGCGCAACGGCCAGCTTGGCGTTGGCGCCCGCCCTCGGCCGTCCGCTATTGAGTGTTGTGTGGGGCATCGCTGTAGGCGCGGTCTATTCTGCGAGCTTGCGCCCTACGCCTCGCGCGTATGTAGATTACCTTTTAACGGGCGCCGCTTTGGGAATCCCGCTGTGGGGGTTGATCAGTGTAATCGCAGTTCCGCTACTTTCCGGACAGACGCCTGAGTGGAGCGCGGAACAGATGCGCTCGCATTTTCCCGCGCTGGTTGGGTGGGTGTTATACGGCGCTTTGCTTGGCCTGATCACCCAAGGTCTGACCGATATTACCGAGCGAGTCTTCGGTTCCAAGGTTGAGAACGCATCTCCCACGCCTCGAGAAAAGAAACAGATCGTGATACTTGGTGGTGGCTTCGCGGGCATGCGGACGGCAGAGTGCTTAGAGAAGCAGTTGCAGCGCGACCCCGCAGTTTCGATTGCTTTGGTGAGCGAGACGAACGCGCTTCTATTTACACCCATGCTCGCGGAAGTCGCTGGAGGCAGCCTAGAACCCAGTCATATCAGCGCACCGTTGCGTAGCAGCCTGCATCGGACAGAGTTCATCCGTGGACGGGTCGGCGCGATTGATCTGGAAGCCCGCCGTGTGATTTTGGACACGGATCACGCTCCCAGCGAAAGCAGCTCGCGGCGTGAGATTCCTTATGACCAATTGGTACTGGCTGTTGGCTCCGTTTCAAATTATTTGGGTATGGCGAATATCGAGAAGCTCGCGTTCAACTTCAAGAGTCTCCTGGACGCCATCCGAATCCGCAATCACGTCATCGAGATGTTTGAACGCGCCGACCGCGAGCCCGAATTCATCCGTGGACAGAGTCTTCTCACCTTTGTAATCGCGGGCGGAGGTTTCGCGGGCGTCGAACTCGCGGGGGCTTTGAACGACTTTGCGCATGGGATTCTGGCCGATTATCCCAACTTGCGTCGAGAGGACCTGAGCGTGGTGCTGGTTCATGCGGGCGGCCGCATCCTGCCAGAACTAAGCGAGTCATTGGCACGTTATGCACAGGGTAGGATGGAAGCGCGCGGCGTTACTTTCCGCCTGAATACGCGTCTGACCGATGTGAATCCCGGAGTCGTGTCCGTAAGCAACGGTGAGATCCGCGCGCAGACTCTGGTGTGGACGGCAGGAACAGGTCCGAATCCGCTGCTGAAGTCGCTTCCTGTGGAAAAAGACAAGCGCGGCGCCCTGGTTGTTGGGAACACGCTCGAGTTGCGCGGTTGTCCAGGGGTGTGGGCCCTGGGTGATTGTGCCGCACTTACCGATGCGAGCTCGGGAAAGCCCTGTCCGCCCACTGCTCAATTTGCTGTGCGGGAGGCGGAAGTGCTCGCGAAAAATATTTGCGCGGAACTTCGGGGCGGACCCAAAGAGAGTTTTCATTTCGACTCACTGGGAGCGCTTTGCGTCGTGGGGCACCAGTCGGCTTGTGCTGAACTGGCAATTCCGTTCGTGAGGAACAAGTCCGTGCGCTTTTCCGGACTGTTCGCATGGCTCCTATGGAGAGGAATATACCTTTCGAAATTGCCAGGTCTGGAAAGAAAGATTCGGGTGCTGGTCGATTGGACGATCGAGCTTTTCTTCCCGCGCGATATCGTTCAAACCATCGATTTACAATGAGGAGAGATCGATGTCTTCGGTTTCAGGAGTAGCCACGCAGCGGGATGACTGCGGCAGATCGTTCCATTGGGTAGACCCCCTTTGGGGTCTCGCGGTCGGGGGTGCGGGCGGCGCACTCGGAAGTGCGCTTCTTGCTACATCACCCGCTCGTGGGATGCTGCTTGGCTCCCTCTTCGGGCTTGCCTTTGGCCTTCTCTTCGCGTATCGCGCTACCAGCTCGGGTGCGGGATTGATCTGGGGACTTGGCGCCGCTTTTCTCCTGTGGTTGGTTCTTCCGGTTGGGATTTTGCCCTTGTTGGCTGGTTCTGGCCGCTCCATGGCCAAGCTCGCGGATGCCCGCGACCAATTTCCCGAACTCGTTGCCTATTTGATCTTTCTGGGAATGCCCGTGGGCGTGACGCTGGGATTTCGCGGTAGTCTGCGGACGAAACGAGAAATGCCGCCGTTCCTCTGGTGGCGCGCGATCATCGTTGGCGGATTTGCAGGCGTGCTTGGTGGAATGATTTTTGGACGCTGGTCGTCTGCAGGCGACTTCTTCCCTTTGATCGCTGGGCTGGGCGAGTTTCACTCTCGCATGGCGACTGTGGGTCTGCAGTTTGGCGTGGCCACGATCATTGGTTCCAGCTTTGGGCTGCTCTTCCAGCGTGACGTGCGGGGCTACGGTTCGTCCATGGGCTGGGGGCTGGGCTTTGGGATTTTCTGGTGGTTCCTGGGGCCGCTCACTCTTTTCCCGCTCATCGCCCGAACGCCTCTGGACTGGTCGGCAGATCATGGAGGCGAACTATTCGGTTCGCTGGTAGGGCATATCCTCTATGGATTGATTCTAGGCATTGCGTACGCCGCGATCGATCGCTCGTGGGTAAAGTTGTTCATCGAGTCCGATCCGCTGAATCGGGAACCCGAAGGCCCTGGCCTGCTGGTGTTGCATTCTCTTGGGTGGGGAGCGCTTGGCGGTCTCGCCGGGGGACTTGTTTCGAGCCCGGTGATGATCGCTACAGGTGTATTGCCCAAAATTGCTGGCCTTGACACTCCTCTGTCTATTTTTCGCGCGCTGCTTCTGCATCTCTTGGTGAGCGCACTGATCGGCATGACATTTGGTGTGCTCTTTCGACGCGAATCCTCGAGCATCGGGCTCGGCGTGATGTGGGGATGGCTGTTCGGAGTCATCTGGTGGTATCTCGGACCGATGACGTTTCTGCCGCTGCTGCTCACTGGTGAGATTGACTGGCGCGCGAGCACAGCGTCCGCATTGCTTCCCTCGCTGATGGCGCACTTGATTTATGGCGCTACTACGGCGCTTGTATTTCTGCTTCTCGAACGCCGCTATACTCAAGAACTGCTCCTCAATCCCCGCACCGCCGCGTCCGAACTTCGCCGCGTCCGCCCTGTGGGAACTCCAGCGCCTGCGCTGTGGTTTTTCGCGCTCGGTATGGGTGTGTTGCTGCCCATTCTCCTCGGATAGTGGGGCAGACCCAGTGCGCGCTACTGCCGCGCGTGCCGAATCCGGATCGTTGAGAAGCTTCTGAGGCACTTGAGGCAGAAAAAGCACGATCTGCATGCTTGCAAGCCGGTTCAAAACAATTCCAGAAATTCCTGACCTTCATGGAACCTTGCTCTTCTTTCGTCATCACACTTGCAGCTAGACGCCGGTTTTCGAGTACGCGGAGTGCCGAGCAGGCCGTTCAAGGGCGAGCTTTGAATGCCGTAGGCAGTGATACGGGGCGGGATGGCCACATTCGAGAAAATGGAACTCAGGGATCTAGCCCAGAGGAGGGCAGCGATGAGCACGCGGGCAAAAAGCAAGACAGGTAATCAAACTGCTCCGCACGCAATCGAAAAACAGACTGGATCTCCCAATTCATCCGCAGCCGACGCGCCGGCGAACGAAGAGATTCAGCTACGCGCCTACTGCATTCATGTGGAACGCGGGGGGCAGCACGGCTGCGACCTTGACGATTGGCTCCAGGCAGAACGAGAGCTAACGGAGGAGCACCGTGGAGGTCCGAGTGGTAAGGATGGAGCTCGATGAGGTTGGATTACGAGTTTGGATGCGGATGATTGGCTGGAAACAACCACGGTATTGCGAGCGGCTTTGGCGACCACAAGGATTGCCTCCGAGCTCGGTAGGCGACCTGGCTACGGCGAGATTCAAGAGCTGTATGAATTGTTTTCCGAGAAACTTATGAGAGCACCACAGTACAGAGTACCGGCCTCCGCCAAATCGCCGGCCGGCCTTCCAAGCACATTCGTGACCAAGATGCGATCCGTTTCTTGCACGGATGTGATCCAGGCTGGAGTCATTATCCTTAATCAAACGGTCATTCTCGCGTCGAGTATCTTCGGTCGCTAGAGTCTCTTCCTGCGTGCCGCCTTCCGGCATGTACTCGAGTTGAAAAGTCCTATGACGGAGGATGCGATGGGCCCGATGGATTCGGTCAAGGTCCTTGTGGTGGATGAAAAACTTCAGGAGCCAGGCGCCTATCGTCGAATTCTGGAGCGAAATGACTGCCAATGCTTTTTCGCGAGTTCTCAAAAGGACGTCGCGCTAATGCCGGAGCTTGGCACCGTCGACATCGTCCTCAGTTCGCTCAAGATCCCGGGCAAGAGCATTCATTGGTTAATCGCTCTGTTATCGGGTTCACGCGCCAGCGCGTTTTACTCATTGCGCCTCGAAGAGAGTTACTGGTGGGTGCCTGTTCTCAAACTCGGAAAGGAGTGCCTTGGAATACCGGCCTTCCCGCCGAGCGGCTTCGCTGGTGTGTTTGACCAACTGGTGAAGGAGATCCGGAGAAAAACGATGGCGCTGTCGCAAGTCAACTGTGAAACCTTTGACTTCCTTCCGACTCCGACAAACGTGAAGTTGCTGTTCGATAGGGAGGGGATCCGTGATTTCAAGCGCAAATCCGTTGATTGCGGCGATGCAGCGATCCGCGAATGTGCAATAGAGATTGGAGACACTGGGCGTTTGGATGACAAGGTACGGATTGGTTGTAGTTCTCCTGCTCATCGGGTGCTTAAAGTTCACAGCAGCGGAGGCGGCGGGGATACAGCCATTGATCGCACACAGCCCGCTCCTGTCCTGGATTTATCTGTTCTTGAGCGTGCAAGGTGCGTCGAATCTTATCGGTGCGATTGAGATTGCGCTTGCCGTGCTGCTGACGCTCCGGCCGATTTCTGCGAAAGCGTCTCTCGTGGGCAGCTTGGGGAGCTTCGTGACGATTCTGCTGACAACTAGCTTTCTCTTCTCAACCCCAGGCGCCGTGCAGCTGAGTCACGGGTTGCCGGTATTGGCTGCTTGACGCACTGCGTGACAACTCGGCCGGGCGACCGTCGCACTCTTTGTAACTTTCTCCGGGTGTCGGCATCACACAGCCGGGAACATCATTTTCTTCTTGTTGTCGGGATGAACATGGCGCAGCCGCAATTGGAATCCACCGAGGCAGAGCTAATCAAGCGTGTTTGCGGAGGGGAACCGCAGGCGTTTGAAGAATTGCTTCGCCCCTATGAGCGCTTGGTCTATGCGACTGCGATTTCGATATTGCGAAACCCAGCCGACGCGGAGGAAGTCGCCCAGGAGGCGGTGCTGAAGGCATTCTCGAAGCTCTCAAGCTTCCGCGGAGAATCTAGGTTTAGCACTTGGCTCGTGCAAATCACCTACAACGAAGCCAGGATGAAGTTGCGAAAGGAGCGTCAGCATCTTTACGAGTCGATTGACCGCGAGCAGCAAGACCAAGAAGGCGAGTATTGGCCGAGGGACTTTGCGGATTGGCGACCCATCCCTTCCGAGCTGCTCGAAAAGAAAGAGCTTCGCGAGGCTTTGCAGAATGGAATCAATTCTCTCAGCCCGATGTATCGGGAGATCGTAATCTTGAGGGATGTCCAGAATTTGAATCTCAAGGACACGGCGGCAGTTCTTGGAATTCCGGAAGGAAGCGTGAAAACGCGGCTTCATCGCGCGAGGTTGCAATTGAGAGACTTTCTAGCGCCAGGCATCGATGGTAGCTGGAGCTCGGGGCAGAATTACGGGAAAGTCAGGCCCTGGTAAAAAGGGAAGGTTGCTATGAGCACCGTTGAAATCAGTTGCGTCGAAGTCTGGCGGGAAATTTCCAATTATCTTGACGGGGAAATTTCGGTCGAACTACGCGAAAGGATGCGCACTCACTTTGAGGTCTGCGACCACTGTACCGCGGTGCTTGATGGGACGCGGAACATCGTACAACTTGTCGGAGATGGGAGGATCTTTCCAATGCCGGATGGATTCAGTGAACGGTTGTACAAGAAGATTCGCGAGCGCCTGTCGCCGTAGGCTGATTCGACGGAACCCGGTCGGGCTGGAACGGATCACGGACATCCCGGTTATCCATGTACATCCATAATTTCCAGTTCCCCTGTGGATTCTTCCGCCAGATATCCACGTAGCGGTCGCGGCGATGAATGGGTGCACCTCCGTTCTTGGGCGTGAGCGTCAAATCATGCCACCCATAGTCATAGGCGACATCTCCTTGAATGCGGATCTCGACCACAATCACCGCGAGCTTCGCCGCAAATTGCTCGAAAAGGCTCTGCAAGCGAATTGCGAGATGATCCAAACCGCTTTTGCCAAATCCGCTCGGCTGCTCGCTCGAGAAGTTCACGAGGTCAGGATCCGTAATCGCCAGGATCCGCGCCGCGTCGCCAAGATTGAAACCCTCCCGAAATTCGGTCTTGGCAACATTGATCGCATACAAATTGTCCATGTCAACTCCATCTGAATTGGAAGCCGTATGCCATCTCTCGGGGCCTAGAAGTCGTCAGATTAAACCGGCGGCAGGTGGCGTCGGAACAGACTCGATTTCAAGACTACTCGCCAGTAGTGCGGCATTTCGGCTTCGCACTTTTCATCGGATGATCGCGCGCACGATGTGAAAGTAAACATCCGTACGTGTGATGTGATTGAAATAGTTCGTTCCCTTCAGATTTCAGATGAGCGGACCACCACTGCTACCGGCTGAACGTTTCGGGTGCCGGCCGCTTTCGATACGGACTTCGGGAGATGAGACGGTGAGGAAACGAAAAAGATGCGAAAAATCTGCTTTGCCGGCGGGGAGGCAGCCTAAGGTTGCGCGCAGGCAAACCAGAGACGTAAACTTGGTGATCGTGGATCAGCGCCATCTGATGGTGGGCGAATGAGCTTTCTCAGCGAAGTTCAACTCAAAGACAAATTCGCGCCCTTTGTTGCGTTTCAAGCGGGGCTGGGCTTCGTCCCTAATCTCGTTCAAGCTCAAACGTTGTTGCCTCGGCTTATCGAGGCCCAGGCGATGCTCGAAAGTGCCGTGCGCTTGCGGGAAGCAGCGATTCCCCGAGTCCAGAAGGAGCGAATCCTTCTAATTGTTGCAGCGGAGCGACAAGACACGTATTGCGTGGCCTTGGATAGCAAGATCTTGTCTTCGCTTGGCCTCTCGGATGTTCAAATCGATGGTCTCTTGGCCGACTACCGGAGCGTGGAACTGTCGGAATCTGAGTTAGCCTGCCTGCAATTTTGTGTCAAACTAAGCCGCCACGCCCCCTCCGTGTGTGCGGAAGACATTGATGCGTTGCGGGCATGCGGATTCGGGGACGAATCGATATTCGAAGCCGTCGTCGTGACGGCCTTAGCCGTTTACCGCTGCACGCTGTCGCTGGGGTTGGGCCCGGAGCCGGATTTCGGACCGCGAAAGCTCCCGTCGACGAGAATCGATCAGCAGCCTGGCCCAGCGCCCCACGGCTTGTTGTCCGACTCTCATCAGGCGGCGCAACGAAAAGGGCCCTATGTGCGCGCTCCCTACCTTAGTCCCAAGGCATTTTCACCTTTTGCCATTGTTCAGAAGAGCCATGGATTCATACCGAACTTTTTCCGCGCTCAGACTTTACGGCCCGACTTGCTCGAAGCGGAGCTAGAAGCAGTGGGCAGGATTCTGCTTCCCGAGGAAGCTCTGACCCGGGTGCAAAAGGAATCCATTCTGCTGGCGGTGTCGGCAGCGAATCTCAACTCTTATTGTGTCGCCATGCATTGCAACCTATTGCGCGGCTTAGGTATGCCCTCGGAGGAGGGTGACCAGATCGCCGTGGACCATCATGAGGCGAACCTCTCGGTCGCCGACAAGGCGCTGCTGGACTTCGCTATCAAATTGGGAACGCGCGCTCAGGAGTTTTCTCGTCGAGACGTGGTCAAGCTTCAAGCGCTTGGTTTCAGCGAAGAACAAATTTTGGAATGCGTGGTGGTAACCGCTCTCAATAATTTCGCGAACACCCTCCAAATGGGGCTCGGAATCGAACCGGATTTTGCGCCCCCTCCGGTCTTTGAAGAAAATAAAGTGCATCTTTCGGACGCAGTCGCCACTCCTATGGGTCGCGAGGGCGGAGTGTATCTCGTCGACGTACTCCAGGACTTGGACGCTGACCTGGTCGCCCAGGCGCAGGGTGGCAAGCTGGAGGCCTTTGAAGAGTTGGTTCGCCGCCATACCCAGTTGATTTATCGCACTCTGATGGCGATGTTGGGAAACCCTGCCGATGCCCAGGATAGCCTGCAGGATACCCTCTTGAGTGCATTCAAGCACATCAGCGGATTTCAGGGGCGGTCGAAGTTTTCCACGTGGCTGGTCAGTATTGCCAGGAATACGGCGCTGCAGCGGTTACGGGGCAGAAAAAACGTAGAAAGCCTGGATGAGCCTGAGCGCGAGGAAGAGGGCGACTTTCGCCCTCGTCAAGTGCGGTCTTGGGCGGACAACCCCGAACAATTGCATTCTAAATCGGAAATCCAGCAACTCGTTGAGGCGGGCATCTTGGGGCTTCCCGCCAAGTACCGAGTTGTAGTGGTCCTCCGCGATATCGAGCAGCTTTCAACAGATGAAGTTGCCAGGGAGTTGGGGCTAAGCGTGCCAGGCGTGAAGACGCGTCTGCTCAGGGGACGGCTCATGCTGCGAGAGTGGCTTTCGCCTCACTTCACGGCCAGTACCAAGGGAGCAGTCAAATGATCACATGCGAGGAATTCTTCGCGGAGTTCGCTGACTACATGGAGAACCAGGTATCACCGGAGATCCGCAAGGAACTCACTCTGCACTTGTCCCAGTGCCGCGCTTGCCAAGTGCTCTACGATACCAGCCTCAAGACCGTCAAAATCGTAACTGAAAGTGGTTCGTTCGAATTACCTCACAGTGTCTCCGACCCAATCATCGACCGGGTCATGGCGAAGCTGCGAAAAGACCGCAGTTGACACGAGAGCTGGAACTGCTCCAGCAGGCCGGGCTTTGCATCACGCGTGGCGGGAAGGGCGCTGGGAGGCGACAAGTTCGAAGTCGAGGCGAGCGCGACAAGCCTTCAACAGTTTCCGTTCGTCCCTCGCCACCCCATCAAGCCGTTGAATCTCGCTACTTTCGATCGGTTCAGCGAACCTCCCGTGGGAACCAAGAATCTCTGTAACTTTACGACGATAGTTGAATCAGACCGTGAGCCCGTAACACCCTATACGCTGCAGGATCATATAGCCTGACAAGTGAGCGACGATGATGAACCCGACGACAGGTACAAAAATAGAGCATGGAAGGACTTAACAAGGTTGTCTGCGAACAGGGCCGTGGTCGCTTCGAGATCATGGCGCTCCTTTGCCTCGTAGTTGCTGATCGCAAGGGCACACATCGTGGGGGCCATTTCCCCGACACCATGATTTCTCAGCGAGACGCGAGAGATCGTAAAGACTTTATTTAAGGCGAAATTTTTGGCTCGTTACGGACTCTCATTCTAAGAGAGCTGATAAACCCATGCGGACCTCTTCTTCGAGCTCGGAAATCGCGTATTCACTTTTTCGAATGACTTTTGGGGTAAACATCTTTTTGCATGGGGTAATGAGATTCGTGATAGGCCACGCTGAATTCTTGGCTTACGTAACCAAGCAAATGCAGGGTGCTCCCGTGCCATCTTGGTTTCTCCCGCCATTTTCATACGTTTTGCCTTATATGGAAGGTTCCGTGGGCCTTCTACTACTGCTCGGGCTCTTCACTCGTAGCGGGCTCATTGCGGGTACTCTCGTCCTATTGTCGCTGCAGATAGGAAGTTGCCTTGCGCAGAATTGGTCCGTGGTCGGTGATCAGCTCGTATATTCTTTATCTTTTTTTATCTTACTCAGCCTCATCGACCACAACCGATGGTCTATTGACGATCTCCGCAGTGTCAGATACGGTGCGCCAGGCTTCAATCCAGCGGCATCCTGAAAAGCGTACTAATACATACAATGCTTATCTACTTGTTGGCATTTGTGGGCGGCGTTCTGACGATCTTGAGCCCGTGCATTCTTCCCGTGCTCCCGTTCGTATTCTCGCGCGCGGACCAACCATTTCGTAGGTCCGGTTTGCCCCTGCTGATTGGCATGGCCCTCACTTTTTCGCTGGTGGCGACGGCAGCCGCATTCGGCGGACATGGGGTGGTGGGTCTGAACCAGGGCGGGCGCTACGTGGCAATTGTCATATTTTTCGTTTTGGGTCTAACCCTGCTTTTTCCGTCGCTTGCGGAAGCGCTGACTCGACCGCTCGTACAGGCGGGCGCCAAGCTTCAGAGTGGACCTGCGAGTGAGACCGGTGTCGGAAGATCATTTGTACTGGGGATTTCTACTGGATTGCTTTGGGCTCCTTGTGCGGGTCCTATCCTGGGTCTGATCTTGACCGGAGCGGCAATTCAAGGCCCAGGAGCACGCACGTCTTTCTTACTTCTCTCTTATGCACTCGGCGCCGCGACTTCCCTCGGCATTGCGCTGCTGGCGGGGAAAAAGGTGTTATCTGCGATGAAGCGCTCTCTGTCTTTTGACGTTTGGATCCGCCGGGGACTCGGCGTCGCGGTAATCATGGGTGTGATCGCCATATCGCTAGGCTGGGATACAAAACTGCTAGCGAAGTATTCTTTCGCGAATACCGCAAAAGCCGAATCGCAGCTGATCGGTACACTCGGTCCGGGGAAAGGTGGGATCGTTCCAGTTCGTGCGGCCGAGTCACAACCTACGCTCCCTGACGAAGGGCCGATGCCGGATCTGAACGGAGCAGTTGGCTGGCTTAACTCCCCGCCACTGAGCAGCAAGTCTGTGCGGGGCAAAGTCGTGGTAATTGATTTCTGGACGTATTCTTGCATCAACTGTCTGCGCGCGTTGCCTTATGTACAAGGGTGGGCAGCGAAATATAAGGATGCCGGTTTGGTGGTTATCGGTGTGCACACGCCGGAGTTTGCGTTTGAAAAAGACGGCGCAAATGTGGAAAAGGCCGTACGCGATTTGAAGATCACTTATCCGGTTGCCATCGACAGTGATTACAAGATCTGGCGGGCCTTCAACAATGAATACTGGCCGGCTCACTATTTCATCGATGGCAAAGGACGGATTCGGTATCACCACTTCGGCGAAGGCGAATACGACGAGTCCGAGCGCGTAATTCAGCAGCTTCTCAAAGAGAACGGCGCAACGCCGCTTTCGACGGGAGTGATGGACGTCACTGGCGCTGGTGTTGAAGCGGCTGCGGACAACAGAAATGTTGGTTCACCTGAAACGTATATCGGATACAAGCGTGCTGAGAACTTTGCTTCGGCCGAGCCCATAGCTCGGGATTCTCGCAAAACGTACAGCCCCCGGCCGCGGCTTTCGCTGAATCAGTGGGCCTTGGGCGGCGCTTGGAACGTAGGGGCCGAAAGTGCGGTACTTCAATCCGTCCCCGGCAAGATTCGTTTTCGGTTTCATGCGCGCGACCTTCATTTGGTGCTGGGACCGTCGAAAAATGGCAAGCCGATTCGCTTCACCGTCAAACTGGACGGAACGGCTCCTGGCGAAGATCACGGCGCCGATACCAACGCAGCCGGCGTAGGCACGGTGCACGAAAACCGTCTGTATCAGCTTATTCGGCAAAAAGGCGCAGTAGAAGACAGAACATTTGAAATCGATTTTCTCGATGCGGGCGTGGAAGTATTTGCTTTTACGTTTGGATAAAATCGGGAAATGGGGGGCCACAATGTTTTCATCAGACAAGCAGGACAATCAAAATCCCGGTTCGCCCGGAAGGCGAGTGTTCCTGATTGCTAGCGGGCTTGGCGCTGCAGGCCTTGTTTTGTCATATTTTCACAAGGGCGCTCCGGTTCATGTGGAGGCAGCGGCCGTTGAACTGCCAACGACGGTAAAGATCGTAGAATTCACCGACGCAGGCCAGCGCGAAGACGCCGTGACTGTAGCGCGTATCGTGAAAACTGAAGAAGCGTGGCGGAAGCAACTCACGCCGGATTCGTTCGAGGTAACTCGCCTCTCCGGCACCGAGCGCCCCTACACGAATGAAGATCCCGGCAATCATGAGAAAGGCGTTTTCCGCTGTATTTGTTGCGATATCGCGTTGTTTAATTCCAACACCAAATTCGAATCCGGCACGGGCTGGCCGAGCTTTTGGGCGCCCATCGCTAAAGAAAATGTCTTGGAAACCATGGACAACAGCTTGTTCATGGTGCGAACGGCTGTTTCCTGCCGGCTGTGTGACGCGCACCTAGGGCACGTGTTCGACGATGGGCCGGATCCAACCGGTCTGCGTTACTGCATGAACTCGGTGGCAATGAGATTTGCCAAAGCATCGTAGAGATTTGCCGATGGAAGCGGGAATTGCCTGCTTCGGCTTTTGATCAGAGGAGACATGGCAATGAAACATTCAATGACGCCGCTTTTGATCTTGTTAAGCGCCGTGTTGGCGCTCTTCGTGTGGACGCGCCACAATTACACGAGCGCAGCAACAGTAATTCCAGATTCCGTGGTAGACGACACGCTCGTCTCGCAAAAAGGTCAAGAGACCGTTGTACTCGCAGGAGGATGTTTCTGGGGCATCCAGGCTGTATTTCAGCACGTGAAAGGGGTGAGCAGCGCGACTTCCGGATACGCCGGCGGAACGGTTAAGAATCCCGACTATGAACAGGTCAGCACTGGTGAAACCGGACACGCCGAGTCAGTTGAAATCGTGTACGACCCGTCGAAGCTCACTCTGGGACAGCTCCTCAAGGTATTTTTCTCCGTTGCGCATGATCCGACAGAACTGAATCGTCAGGGGCCCGACACCGGCACGCAGTATCGCTCCATCATTTTCTTCACGAGCCAGGATCAGCAGCGAATCGCCCGGGCCTACGTAGAACAGCTCGATCAGGCCAAAGTTTTTTCGCAACCCATCATGACCGAGATCGTTCCGTTCAAGGCTTTCTATCGCGCCGAAGACTACCACCAGAATTATGCCGCCGAACATCCTAACAATCCCTACATAGCCACGTTCGATCTCCCCAAGGTAAAAAATCTTCAACAACAATTTCCTGGCCTCTACGTGGCCGAGCGCTAGGACTTGCGCTCGCGCACAACCTCACAATTGCGCGAATCTGTATGAAGCTCCTGCGCGGCCTTAACGCACCTTCCTTGTGTTGGCCTCCATCCCATTCACCTCGTAGCCTGTTTACGAATAGGAATTCCGGGAGAGCCTGAGCGAGTCGTAATGGAATGAATGAAAACACGCGTATCCAGGAAGTCTTATGAGACTGGACTTAAGAACAAAAAGACCCATGCCATGGGCGCATTCCAAAAAAAGCATAAAACACGCGTGGACCACTCCCTTTATGGCGGTGGAATGGCTTTGTGAGTGGATCGCATATTTCTTAAGCAACTGGACGTTTTTGCAAATCCTGGATTACATTCGTGGCTTCAGCGTAATTGTCATCGTACTTTTCTATTTTTATGATTCTGGCAATCGAGTGAAACAAAGACACTATCAAGCACGGCAAGTTATCAACACTGCCCAAGGGAAGGGCGGTAACGGAGGGAGGATTGAAGCGCTCGAGGAACTCAATGAAGACCATGTTTCTCTAGTGGGAGTCGATGTTTCGGGAGCGTTTCTACAAGGCCTGCATCTCGAAAAGGCCGATCTCGCACGGGCAATTCTTAACGCTGCGGACGTTCGCAACGCGATTGTTGTTTCAAGCGAGCCTCGCGACGCCGATTTACGATTTTCCAATTTCCGTGAATGCGATTGCGTTAGAACTTCGTTTAGAGGAGCAATGTTGGATGAAGCGGATTTCTGGGGCGCGGACCTGAGCAGGGTGGACCTAACCGACGCATCGTTGGTAAACACCGATTTGCGCAACACCAATCTGCTTGGCATTAAATGGACAGGCATCAAGACATTAAAAATGACCGATATTGCTGGTGCTCGCAATGCTCCCGACGGATTTGTTGCGTGGGCTCTGCGTAACGGTGCGGTGCGGAGTTCTTCGGACTCCGAGTGAAAGAATGATGCTGAAACAAACAACTGGGCAATTGTCCATCGAGTGCCGGCCTAGTGAGTTAGGTTATCTTTGCCTGCCCATCGCGAAACTACAAGTCCTTCCGTTTTACCCGGCATTTTCATCTTGGCTCTCCGGTTGGCCAAGATTGTACATCAGTTCGTCTGCAACCAATCGCCTACGGGCTCTCCGGACGGGGTAGGAGGCCAGCATTTCACTGGATGCTTAGCAAATCAGGTGTTGATCTCGATAAATCGTTCCTCGCGCGAGATCGGCGCGAAGTGAAAGGCTAGACTTCTCTCCGGTTGCTGGTCGGAACAAATCACGAGCCTCCCGCGCTGCGTCAGACTAGGCAGAGGTGGCCATCGCGCGCCGGTGGTTCGCAGTCGCGGTGGAATCGCGCACGACGAACTCGGGCGCGATCGAAATTTCGGGAACGTACTTCACCCGCTTCTCGATTCGATCAAGCAGCGTACGTGCCGCGATCTCACCCATTTCTTGCAGGGGTTGTCTTACGGTGGTCAGCGGCGGACTGAGGTACGCGGCTCTCTGGATGTCATCGAAGCCCACCACTGACACATCGTCTGGCACACGCAGGCCAGCATCCTGAAAAGCGCGAATGGCACCAATGGCGGAAATATCATTGTAGGCAAAAAGGGCGGTAAATGGCTGCTTACTCGCGAGCAATTGCTTGGCAAACGGGTAGCCTAAATTCGGCGTGGGATCGGCACCCTCGAGTTGCAGGATTAGTTCGGGACGAATGCGAATGGGAAACTTTTCAGCGACCTCGCAGATCGCGTTCCAGCGCTCTTCGGAATCAGAGCTCGCCTCTGAACCCTTCATGAATGCGATTTTTTCGTGGCCCAGATCAACCAGATGGTTCAACGCCAACGAAGCGGCACGGCGATGATCCAGCACAATATTGGTTACGCCATTGATCCGGCGATGGCCGGCAATCGCCACGGTCGGAAGAGGTGGTTGGCCATTCAACGCCGTATCGACCGTGATGAAACCCTCGACGCCGCGTTGTTGCAGCATATTCTCGTACGTCGCGAGCAGTCTCTTGTCGTGCCGATGGGCCACGGTGAGAAAGAAGAAATCCTGCTTGCGAAGATGGCGTTCGATTCCGCCAATCACCAGAGAACTGTAAGCGTCACCGATTTCTACAGCGATCACTCCGATCGTGTGGCTGCGCTTCACCTTCAGAGAACGCGCGAAAAAATTCGGCTGGTAGTTCAGTTTGCGCGCCGCGGCCAATATGCGGTCTTTTGTTCTCTGTGGGACCGAACGCGCCGCGGGAGAATCGGTCAGCACATGCGAAACGGTGCTGGGAGTAAGGGCGACGAGATCCGCCACAGCCTTAAGCGTCGCGGCTGGCTTCTTGGCCCGACCTGCTTTTTTTGTAGGAGGCTTCATGCCGGATTTCCGCTCTGCGTTCTTGCCACTCTGTTCACTGTCATCTCCTTTAGACTCAGCTCCGTGTATCGATTTCTCCAACTCTCAAACTCAGCGCCGGCAGTGAGATGAGAAATCAACGCAAAGGTTTCACAGGAGCCGATAATTCCAGGGACTTCGCACCGCGGTCACACTTGCATGAGCTTCAAAGCCGCCTGACTCCGTAACTATCTTCGGCGGCGCGAATCTGATCGAAGACACGCAGGCTACTATCGTTATGGGAATTTACTTGGGGTTCACCGTCGCCCGGGACCGTTCCTCGATTGAGGCGCCAGAACAATCTTGGGTGTATTGCGGTCCCTCGGTCATGACGTTCTCACAACTCACCTAGTGGCTGAGAACGCAGGGGATGCCGTGCTGAATCCTGGATTCGCTTGACAAGACTGAAAACTCTTTTCGAGCATTTTACAGCGAAGCTAGATGTGATAGTCGCGGAGATACGCATCCGAGGGGATGTTGCCCATGATTATGGGTCACACGACCTAACCCTTACACCGAAGGATCACGGCCAGCCTATTCATCGCAGGACGCGCTATTGGATATCTGGCGGAGAAGTAACGATGGCGACTGGAGACTATGGATTTATGTAGATAACCGGCACGCGGCGGAACCGTTCCGACCTGCGGAGATCCGACCACTCGAGAACGGTGTTACTTGCTCGGATTAATCTTGCAGTATAGGCGCTTGTTGAAGCCCTCTGGCATTTGAAACAATCTTCCGTTGGCAACCAACCCCACAACATTCCGCATCCTGTCGAGAACCGCGGAGCAGTGTGCGCACGCTTTGAAATGTGCTTCCATCCTTACGCGTAGCTTCGCAGAGATATCCGCATCGACGTATTCAGATATTTCCCGCCAGACCTCGTCGCAACTGATCTCAATCGTCGCCATTGCGCAAGTCCTTTTTTACCATGGTCTCACCTTCTGATAGGGATGTCCCGTGTGCCAAACGCCGTCTATTCCTCAAAGACGCTATCAAATCACGGAGTCCCACGTATGATTCGGCAACTGAGGCAAAGTTTCATTCTCAGGGTATCATCCACGAAGCTGGTTGGCCGGATCTGCGCAGATCAAGCAGAACACTTAGCGGATGCAACATTTCGGTTTGCCCCGCATCGGACTTACGCAACAATCTCGGCCAGCCGCATAAAGTGTTGTAAGGCGGTGAGCCTCTGACGAACGTCACGATCCAAGAGCCTTACAAATGGCGATGAAAATTCGCGTTGCAGTGATTCAAGCGATGCCTGTATTTATGGACATTGACAGAAGCATGGAAAAAGCCCGCGGCTTAGTGCGTGACGCTGCTTCGCGGGGCGTAGAGTTTGTCGCGTTTCCCGAGGCTTGGCTCCCGGGCTATCCAAGTTGGTTAGATTCCTGCCGTGATGCAGCTCTGTGGGATCACGAACCTACTAAGAATCTCTTCGCCCGACTAGCAGCTTGTTGAATAATTCGATTTTTCGAGCTTTTCGTTCTGAAGTTTTGAAGTTTCGCTGATTTGTGAAGGAGTGCTTTGGGTTGTTCTATCTGCTCAGCCGATCCGAATCGAAACTTCCTTC
>Ga0182024_10004499_pt1 | contig 32024 bp, 32 predicted proteins | sample P32metaG_FD_120480 | JGI IMG/M metagenome (GOLD analysis project Ga0182024, IMG submission 120480) | Permafrost microbial communities from Stordalen Mire, Sweden - P3-2 metaG (Illumina Assembly) | ecosystem: Environmental > Terrestrial > Soil > Wetlands > Permafrost | place: Sweden: Stordalen...
CCGAACTTGCGGCCAAGGTCGAGCAAGGCGATCAAGATTCTTTCTCGAACGGATTGGTCAAGAAAGTTTGAATGACGCTCCAGAAGCTTCCACCATCGGCCGACCGTCAAGTTGAGCGCTTCGTTGAACTCGCGGAATGGAATGCCGACGACGCCCTCCACCAGCTCGCTTGGGCTTATCTGCCCGATTTGACAATCGGTGAACGCTTCGCAGGAGAGTCTATGATGAATATCGGGCAGCAATGACGGAATTTCTATCACATCGCCGGGTCCCAGCACCTCGAGCAGGTTACGTTTCCGTTTTCGACTGAGACATACAAGCCGGGCGATGCCCGAGAGTACGACGTATACGGCGTCCGCTGATTGACTCTCCTCGTATATGATCGAGCCTTTGGAAAACTGGCGAACCGTTATCCTCGCGCGCAACGCTTCCAATTTGCCTAACGGAAGGCCCGCCAGCCCTTCCAATTTCCCCAAATCTTGAACGCTGATTGCACGTGGTCGCGGGGGCCTGGCCCCACTTTGCCTGATCGCTCCGAGCTTCCTTTTCATGGCATCCCGCGGGTCTCGTCAATCGGTGTCCTTCAGGACAGATCACGCATCATGAAATTGCGATGGCCGGTGGCGTCGAGCGCGGTCGATGGAAGTAACGACAATTTTTGAAAGAATTCAACTGAAGGTTCGTTCCCAATGTAACAAAATCGGCCTTGAACGTACCTTTTTTCCCACAGAACATGGGTCCCGTAGTCAGGGTATGCCGACACCTTGGGAACAATTCAGGTCATGGCTGAGCGACGCGACGGCGGCGGGCTATATTGATCGGCGGTTGGAGGAAGTGGTGCGCGACATCGAAGCGCGCGGACCGCGTGATATCGCAGACGCGGCGCTGGTGCTCATGGTCGAGACTAACGACGGCGCGTATAGTGTCGAGGTCCCGGTCGCGCCGCACAAACTGCACGCAGTATTGGCACCAGTAAAGGGCACAAAGAAAAAATTGAGGTCGTAGAAATTTTGGAGGTGAACCAGCACGAGATGCAATCGACGCCTGTTCCCAGGGGCGAGGGGATTACCAGAACCAAATTCCTGCGTCTCGAAGAAACCTGACCAATCCCTCGTTCCCTTTCTGATTGGTCGTCGTTTCCCCGAAGGCTCATCGACATACATCCGATCAGCGAGCGGTAGATTTAATACATTCGGAAGCATTTCTTGTGCGGACGGGCTTTAAATTTGTAACCGAGTAAGCGCTTTGTTGGTCTGGCTATCGGGGCCACCTTACCCAACGGGCGTGAAAAACAGGAGACTCGGCGTGCTCATCGACTTCATCATCGCCAACCACGAGGAACTCATCGCGAGGACGCAAGCGAAGGTGCTGAAGCGATTGGCTCCGATGCCTACCGCCGAAGAACTGAAGAGCGGCGTTCCTCTCTTTCTTGACCAGCTCGCAGAAATGCTGCGCGGCCCGCTCCCCTCGATGACGAAAACCATGGACAGCAGCGCCGCGGAGCATGGCGCTGCGCTTCTGAACCGCGGGTACTCAATATCGCAGGTGGTTCACGACTATGGCGATGTCTGTCAAGCCGTCACCGAGTTGGCTGCTGAGCTCGATGCGCCGATCTCCACGGCGGACTTTCATATCCTCAATTTATGCCTGGACAATGCCATCGCCGGAGCCGTAACCGAGTACGGGCGGCGTCGCGAGCAGACCCTGGCCAAGGGTGAAACGGAGCGTCTGGGTGTTTTCGCGCACGAGCTGCGCAATCGAATTTCGGCCGCGCATCTCGCCTTTCAAGCGATCAAGAGTGGACGCGCGCCCGTCGGGGGGAGCGTAGCGGCTACCGTTGAGCTAAATCTGGAACGCACGATATTGCTCATCAATCGCGCATTGGTCGAAGTGCGTATGGACACCGGGATCACCCAGCGGGAGCGCATCCATCTGCACCAGGTCATCGAGCAGGCCGAAGTCGAAGGAATTTTGGAAGCGAATGCCCATGGTGTTTCGTTTAGCGTTACACCAGTGGATCGCCGGCTGGCCGTTGAGGCCGACCCACAGATTCTCGCGGGGTCGGTCGCCAATCTTCTGCAAAATGCGTTCAAGTTCACACGCGCGGGCGGACGTGTGTCACTCAGAACGTCCGTGATCGGCGACCGTGTCGAGATCGAGATCGAGGACGAGTGTGGGGGCCTCCCACCGGACAGAGCGGAGGAGCTCTTCCAGGCCTTCCAGCAGGCTCACACGAACCGAAGTGGACTCGGTCTCGGGCTGTCCGTCGCGCGCAAGGGGGTTGAAGCAAGCGGAGGAGTGGTTCGCTTCCGTGACGTTCCCGGAAAGGGTTGTGTCTTTACGATTGAACTGCCCCGGTTCATCGCAGACATAGCTAGAACGGTTCCGTGCTAAGGTCTGAGGCATCCGCTTCGGACCATAGTGGGACCCCGACGGGCTTGAGCGCGGGGCGGATGCGCCATGGCGTGGATGCAGTTGAACGCCATCACGAGGTCGAAGCGGTCGCGATGCGGGATGCTCTCAGCGGCGATCTGCTGAAATGTAACCCGGTCAGAGGCTCCGGCGCGCACGGCCTTTTCTCGCGATCGAGGTCGAATCCACGTCGAAGCCAGTGAAGCGCGAATTGAGGAACGTTAGAGCGACCGGGATCAGACATTGTCCCGCGCCGCACACGACCTCAGCCGCTTCTCCGCCCACTTTCAGGCGTTCATGAATATCGGGCACCGCGGGAATCCATTGCGACACCACCCACGCTTCGTATCCACCATGGAACAACCGCTCAATCGCCTGGACGATGTCCAGGCCGTAGTCGGAGAAGGGAACGCCGCCGCCGTCCTTGAACGCTTCGCTCAGCTTCGGGATCTGGCGTTACACGCGACTATGGCCCGGCAATTTCGGATTTTGACTTGAGCCTCGCTTCGCGTGGGAGAGAAAATAGAGGTGAAACAACATAAGCCCGTCCGGGTGGCGGTAGTTGGCGGTGGATGCGCCGCAATCGCGGCCGCTTTCGAACTAACCAGAGCCGAACACCAGGGCCGGTGCCAGGTCACCGTTTATCAGCTTGGATGGCGGCTTGGCGGCAAGGGAGCGTCGGGGCGCGGCCCCTCGGCGCGCCCGGTGGCGCTGCCGGCGACCTTTACGGTTGCCGCGGCGGTGGCGCGTATTTATAATCCTTCTTCTGCTATGAATCGTTGCGGGAGGGCCAACGATGGCGGAGCTAGAACAGCGCTATACGCAAGATCCGCTTTTTTGGCGCGCTGGCGCGATCGCTACGACCATCTTCATGTCAATGGTGCTCGCCGCGCTCACCATCGACACGCTGCGGCAAATCACTCCCGGCAGCCCGCGCGTTCCATCTTACGACGTAGTCAACAACTCGATCACATACGAATTCGATCCGGCGCGCGCTGAGTATGCGCCCAAAGTCGGCGGCGAGGAACTTATCTTCGGTCACAAATATTCCGCTGAAGAAGCCTCGGATCTCGTCGGTAAGGGCAAGCTCGTCATCCAGAGCCGCGCCTGCATCGATTGTCACACCTTTTTCGGCAACGGCGCTTATTACGCTCCCGATCTGACTCGAGCATGGATGGATCCGGTGTGGATGAGGTACGCCGGGCCGAAACGCGCGGACAAGCTTGCCGTATTCCTGATGCATCCATTGCGGCTCGGCGCGCGGGCGATGCCTGACCTGCATATCCAGCGCGACGAGGCCGAAGCCGCGGTCGCATATCTGAAATGGATGTCGTCGGTCGACAGCAATGGCTTTCCCGACCGGTTCGGCGCCGCGAGCGGGCAGTAGCCAACTGCTTGAAGGAGGCGGAGACCGCGATGTATCGATCCCAGCGCCTGGGCCTGAAATATCTAACCGCTTCGACGGTGATGTTCGGTGCGATGATCGCATTCGGCGTGCTCTCCTCGATCTACTATATCCGGCCCGGTTTTCTGCTCAATGTGTTCAACTTCAGCACCGCCAAGATCATTCACATCGATGGCCTGGTGATCTGGCTGCTGATGGGCTTCCTCGGCGCGATCTATTGGTTCCTCCCGCAGGAACTCGAGCGCGAGGTGGAAGGTATCGCGCTGGCCGAAATCCTCTTCTGGGTTTTTTGCGCTGCGGTCGCCGTCGTGGTGGTAGTTTTTCTGTTCGTGCAATACGGCTCAGCCACCGAAGCATCGATGTGGTTCATCAACCAGGGCCGCAAGTATGTCGAAGCTCCGCGATGGGCCGCGCTCGGAATCGCGGCGGTGATGGGTGTGTTCGCGTTCAACGTGATCGGAACCGCCGTCAAGGCGCGCAAGAGTACCGGCATTCTGACCGTATTGATCCTCGACCTGGTCCCGCTGGTGGTCCTCTACTTCGATGCCTTTCCCGAAATGCGCAACATGTCGCAAGATCTGTTCTGGTGGTGGTGGCTGGTTCATCTGTGGGTCGAGGCGACCTGGGAAGTACTGATCGGATGCATCATGGCCTGGACCCTGATTCATCTGGTGGGTGCGTCGCGCCGCGTGGTCGAGAGCTGGCTCTATGTCGAAGTGGCGTTGGTGCTTGGCACCGGCATCCTCGGGCTGGGGCATCACTATTTCTGGATCGGCACGCCGCGCTACTGGTTCGCGATCGGCGGATTTTTTTCGGCGTTGGAGCCGTTGCCACTGCTCGGGATGGTCGTGCATGCGGTGTATGACGCCGGCAGTCATCATCTGCGCGCCGCGAATCGTCCGGCCTTCTACTGGACGCTCGCCGAGGCGTTCGGAAATTTCATCGGCGGCGGCGTATGGGGCTTCATGATGACCCTGCCGCAAATCAATATGTATTCGCATGGCACTCAATGGACTGCCTCGCATGGTCATTTCGCATTCTGGGGTGCCTACGGATGCGGAGTGATCGCGGTGCTCTATCTCGCACTCGAGAAGAGCCGCGGTTATGAGGGGATCGACGGCCGCGCCTGGAAATGGTCATTCGCACTGCTCAACATCGGGATGTTAGGCATGGTTGGCGCGCTGCTGGTGGCGGGCATGGATCAGGCTTTCTACGAGCGCGCCATCGGCGGCTCGACCTGGAACGCGTTCCTCGCGATGCAAGGGCGGCCGTGGTTCATCGAGGGCATGTGGACGCGCTTCGCCTCCGGGCTTCTGTTCGCCTGCGGCTACGGCATCCTCGTCTACGACCTGCTCGCCGCGAGACCGCGCGAGGCCACCGTCAGCGATTCGATGGCGGCGGCCGGTTCATGACGCCCTCGCAGATGCTCGCCACCGCTATTCTGCTCGGCGGCTTCGTCGCTGCCGCTGGCGCGTGCGGTCTGCTGTACTGCGCGGCGCGGATCTCGGGCCACAAGCTGCTGCGCGCGGGCGGCTATGTGAGTTATGCGGCGCTCTGCCTGATCGCATTCGCGCTGGTCGCGTTCACGCCGCTTCATGTCGGATGGAAGGTGCTGATTGCTGCCAGTTGTGCAGTCTACCTGATGATTCCGCCGGTCACCTGGCGCTACCTCACGCGGCTTCATCGAGAGGAGAAGATTCAATGGTACCCGACCTCCTCAGCACGCTGATCGCGATCGTGCTGGTATGCGTGGCGGTGCTCGACAAGCCGCTGCTCGAATCGCAACACTTGTTCCTCATCATTGCGGGCATCGCACTCGCAGTGCTGGGCGCCATCGCGAATCGGATCGACTATCTGAAATGGCCTGGTGTCACCGTCGCGGCGGCCGGCCTCGCGATTGTAGTGTTGATCGGATCCGGACTCTCATCCGCGTCTTCCGAGACCGCATTCTGGGTGGTGTTCTGGAGCGGAAACATCGCAGGGCTGATGTCGCTCTGGTCGGTATTCTATCGCGGCCCGCGCGCGGCTGCTGAATAACCCGAGTCGGGATGAAAACACGCTCGGCGTGCCACACTCAGAGCGAGAAGTCCATCTCGATAAAACTATGGTAGGCCTCTTGCCCAGTGCGAGAGATGCATCCGAACGCGCCATTGATTCGAAAAAACGAGTCATCGACGAAATCATATAACGAACCGTAGAACAAACAACATCCGTCGTGCCGCCAGAACCCACTCCGATGCGTTGATTCGCGTCTATGGCATAGAGTCTGCTCCAAACGGTCAGTAACTAATGCGATTGAAAAGTACGCAAAACATGAAGGTACTCGGAAAACAGAAGTCCAAAGCCGCGAGAGCAATCGTGATTGCGGTCGGAATGATCGGCGCCGGCATTTTTTTCAACCAGAACTCGCTTGCGCAGGCGGCGCCTGCCCGTACAGACGAGGGCGTTCCAGCTTACCTTGTGGTTAAAGGACAGCAGACCGTCTGCACTGGCGACTCACACAAAACCTTCAACATCGAAATGAAGGAAACCAAGATCTGCTTGAGCGACGACATCCAGAGTGTCGCCTGGACCTTCAACGGTACAGTCCCCGGTCCACTGCTCGAGGCCTGCGTCGGTGACACGGTTACGATCATGCTCACCAATCACGGCAGCATGGCGCACGGACTCGACTCGCACGCTTTTCGGATCAATGCGAAGAAGTTTGGTCCGGTGGAACCTGGCGGCACCCTGAAGATAGAGAGCAAGGCGACTACGCCCGGCGTTTTCATGTATCACTGCGCAAATGGCGAAATGACCGACCAGCACATCAAGATGAGCATGTCGGGCGCCATGATCGTCTATCCGAGAATGGCCGATACCACCTACGAACCCGCAAAAGAGCTGTTGGTCGTGCAAGGATCGGCTTACGGAGAACCCAACGACAAAGGACTCATCGAGCCCGACTCGCGCAAGATGGATGCGAACGCGGCGACTTTCTATTTCTACAACGGCCGCCTCGATCACAAACCGATCAAACTCAGCGCCGGACAGCGCGTCCGCCTATACTTCCTTAACACCAGCCCGTACGTGTCATCGGTGCACGTGATTGGGACTATCCTTGACGCAGCTCATGCCAGCGGCAATCCAAAGAATACGCTGTACGGCGTACAGACCTTTGGAGTGGAAGACGGCAACGGCGCGATCGTCGAATTCATGGTGCCCGAAGCCGGCCCTTATCTACTGGTCGATCACGATCATCTTAGCTACATGCCAACTGGTTTCGTTCTACCCTTTGCCGTGAAGTGAGCGTCGATGGCAGATTTCGAGCATGCTGCGGTTGCCGCCGATAAGGCCTGGAGCTGGCGCAGCGAACCGTTTCGCGTCTTTTTTCCGCTCGGAGTGCTTTTTGCCTGGATCGGGGTCGGTCACTGGCTGATGTACACGACGGGCGTCTGCCAGTTACTCGTGCAAGATTCATGGTCTAGTGCAGATGCAGGCCTTCGTGATGGCGTTCGCTGTAGGTTTTCTCCTGACCGCGTTGCCGCGACGCACGCAAACCCCGGCGGTGAGCGCAGGAGAGATGGTCACGTTCGCGGCAGCGCTGATCATCACCACAGCAGGCGCGTTGGCCGGGCAATGGCTCATCAGCGAAATCGCATACGCAGGCGTGTTCCTGCTGCTCAGCCAATTTGCAATTCGCCGTTTCATCGGACGCGCCGCGGGACGCCGGCCACCTGCGGCATTTGTGATGGTTCCGATTGCCGCGTTGCACGGGATTCTGGGAGCAGGCCTGGTCGCGGCCGCCGAGTTCCAGAACGTCCCGCCGGCGGCGGGTCATCTCGGGATGCTGTTCATCGAGCAGGGCGTGTTCCTATGCCTCGCGGTCGGGATCGGCGGGTTGATTTTGCCCCTGATGAGCGGCACGCCTCCGCCGCCCGACCTTGGCTCCTCGCCGCGCGAATCGTGGAAAGCGATAGCGTATGCGAATGCCGGCGCTGCGATCTTTCTCACCTTCATAATGGAGCAGTTCGGCTTCGTGCGTGTCGGTCCGCTTCTGCGCGCGATCGTCGTCGCGGTCGGTCTGGGCCTCGGCGGTGGAGCATGGCGTCCGCCAGGTAGAACTGGCATACATCGCAAGCTGGTATGGCTGGCGACCTGGATGATGCCGCTCGGCCTGATCGCCTCGGCGATTTGGCCTGACTACCGCGTGCCCGCCTTACATATCCTGTTCATCGGCGGCTTCGGGTTGCTGGCGTTCGGAGTCGCAACGCAATGTCTCGTTGACTCATCTGGACCTGCAACGACAGGCGCTGGGTAGGCCGCCCGCGATCATCTTGATGGCGGCGGCGTTTGCGTTCGCGTTGTTCATGCGCTTCACCGCCGATGCCAGTGACACCTATTTCCAACATCTTGGATGGGCCAGCGCGGTATGGATTTTCGGCTCAGCGGCCTGGCTGGTTTTCCTCGGGCCGAAACTGCTTCGCCGCTAAGCAGCGACGTCGAGCACTCTGTTAGCATTCATGCTGCGGCGATTGCGCCACCAAACATTTCGCTCCCGCGCCAGTTGGGCCTTGGCGTGCTGGTCGTCGCCTCGGTGACCGCGGATTCGCGTCCATGTGCTCCGATACCCTGATCGCTTCAACTTAATTCCCTGATGTCAGAAGAAACTTCCCTGCTCTTCAAAAACAATTCCCTGTTACGAGTTTTAGGGAATTTCGGAAAAAAGCATCGGTGACTACTGGAGTTTCTGACTTCGCAGACGGTAAATTAGGGCCAAGATCGAAGTATTTCCCTGCATTTTCCCTGTAGATCAGGGAATTTGGTACGGAGACTGGTTCGCAGCAGACTGCACCATCCGCCATACTTTTTCCAGGAATTTCAAAGCGAAATCGAGTTTGCGTTTCTTCCGACGGTTTGGGGACAGTTTTTCGGGTTGGGAAGAGGAAGGGATCGGAGAATTGCGCCGATCTTCTCTCCTGCAAGGCCTTAATCCCGGAATCCAGCGTCGGTAATGCCGAAAAATCATCTCCCCTGAAGTTCCGCAGACCTGCGCCACCCAGCCAGGGTCCCTCGCCTGACGAAAGCGCCAGGGTAATGAAAGGTGTCACGCATAGAATACTGGCCCCGGTGTGCAACGTCGGCGAGCCTAAGCGGGCCGACATGGTGACGCTCACGCAATACGCCGCCTCGCAATCGTTCTCCAACGGCGTGGTCGGCCTGGCGGGCGAAAGCTACATGGCGATTAACCAATTTCTCACTGTTGAGCAGGCGGGGACCTCGGCGGTCAAAGCGATTTTCCCGGTCGTCCCGATGTCCGACGCGTATCGCGACGTGACGTGGGCGGGCGGCAATATCGACTCGGGATTCATTCCGTTGTGGCTCGGATTGGTGAACGTGATCGGCGTGATTCCGAGCCAGGGCGCCGCGAGCCAGCCGCAGATTTTGCTCAACGAGGAGTCGGCGCACGCGATGGATATTGCGACGTTTGGGGCGCCGGTGATTCTGGACGCCGCGATGGGCGGATACGAGACGATGCTGCCGTCGGCGCTTCAGACCTTTCCGAATCAGGCCTACGACGGGCCGTTTTACTACTCGACCTCGCCGATCACGAACATTCAGAACGTCAAGGTGCCGACCTTCGTGGTGGGCGGGACCTACGATATTTTCCAACGCGGCGAGCCGATCGTGTACAACGGGATCAAACTACCGACCAGGGAGAAGAAGCTGATGATCGGCCCATGGTTTCACATCACGGCCGGCGACGGTCTCACGAACGATGACGGCTCGGACCCGGTTTACGACACCAAGGGCACGCTGCTGCCGAGCCTGAACAATCTGCAGCTCGCATGGTTCGACCGATGGCTCAAAGGGATCAAGAACGGGATCGACAAGTTCCCCGACGTTGAGACCTACTACCTCGGCCCCAACGTATGGGTTGAGGATACGACCTACCCCGCGCACGGCAACAAGTATCAGCGCTGGTATTTTCGTCGACGGGCGACGGCACCTCGCCAATCTATGCGGGCTCGCTCGAAGCGAAGCCCGACTCCAGCAACTGCAGCTTCATGATGCCGTGGGTGCCGCTCAACGGGCCGTGCTCGCTTTCGACGGCGCAATGGACGGCGGGAATTGCGGCGGGGACGCCGTGCGATGATAACAATCAGTTGACAGAGCTGCTCGGCGCGACCTTCACCACGCCGCCGTTCACCGAGCCCTACGCGATCTCGGGGCCCATCGACGCGACAATTTGGATGTCCTCCAACGCCACCGATGCGCAGATAATCGCGACGCTGTCCGACGTGGCGCCTGGCAACACTTCTTCCGCGCAGATCACGCAGGGAACGCTGGTCGCCTCGCTGCGCCAGCTCACCACCACCAAATGCTCGTCGATCGTGGACAACTGCTCAGTATTTGGCGGGGACCAGCTCCTGGAGCCATGGCATCCGTATACGCTTGCTTCGCAGACACCGCTCACCCCGATGCAGCCGACCAAGCTCGACATCGAGATCTTCCCGACCTCGGCGGTGCTGGAGCCGGGCCATTCGCTGCGCCTTACGCTGACCACCGCGGACTTTCCGCACGAATTGCCCACGCTCCCGACGCTCGTAAACGGCGCGGCCGCGATCGATATGATCTACCTGGGTCCGCAGTATCCGTCGTCGATCTATCTCAAGAACGTGTCACCGATGCTGTAGTGGGCGTTGCGGTCGTTAGGCCGATCATTGCTTCGAAGATAATTCGCAGTCGATCGGGCGCATGCCACTGGTGCGGCTCAATCGCGTCATCGATGGTGCGCATGCCACGGTCTTGGCGAAAATCGAAGGGCGCAACCCCTGGTTTCCGCGGCAGAAGCCAACCGAGGTCTCGATGCTCAAGTGCTACGACTCGGTCACCGACGGTTCGGTCTCGCGCTGGTCTTTCCACGCGGCCTGCGTCGACCCAACCGCGCCCGACGACGCGCCCTGCCGCAAGAATGTCGTGGTCCGAGCTTTTGTCTTCTTCTAAGAAGACAAGAAACTCAGCGGGACAGGACTGTCGAATGGATTCTGTCAGCACCCAACACTAGGTCCGTACCTGCAGACGCTCTGTTGTGGAACTTTACTTCGACGCGATTGCCGTGCTGTTCCAGAGCGACACCTCGTACGAAATCGATTCGCTCGTCATGAACTCGATGGACAGCAGGCCCTACCGAGCTTAGTGTGATTGTTGTTTCGACAAGGTTTCCTCAACATATGGAGCTCTGACGCCGTGAGCGACGCATCTGCCTACACCCCACCAAAGGTATGGATCTGGAAGAAGGACGCCACCGGTAATTTTGCGAACATCAACCGACCGATCGCCGGGCCGACCCACGAGAAAAACCTGCCCGTCGGACGCCATCCGCTTCAGCTCTATTCGTTAGGTACGCCGAACGGCGTCAAGGTTACGGTTATGCTCGAGGAGCTACTTGCCCTCGGCGCTAAGGGCGCGGAATACGACGCTTGGCTGATACAAATCATGCGAGGGGACCAGTTTAGCAGCGGCTTTGTCGAGATCAATCCAAACTCGAAAATCCCCGCGCTGGTGGATCGAAGCGGGACAGAGCCGATTCGGGTCTTCGAGTCCGGCGCGATCCTGCTGTACCTCGCAGAAAAGTTTGATGCTTTTTTGCCCCACGACCCCAAGACGCGAGCCGAGTGTCTCTCCTGGCTTTTCTGGCAGATGGGCAGCACCCCATACCTGGGCGGCGGATTCGGCCACTTTTACGCTTATGCGCCGATCAAGATCGAATACGCGATCGACCGCTACGCGATGGAGGTCAAACGGCAGATGGACGTCCTCGATCGGCGTTTGGCGCAGTCCGAATATTTGGCGGGGAAAGACTACACCATCGCCGACATCGTTACGTGGCCGTGGTATGGCGCATTGGCCAAGGGCGCAGTTTATGGCGCCGGCGAGTTCCTCGACGTTCAAAGTTACAAACACGTCCAACGCTGGACCAACGCCATCGCGCACCGACCGGCGGTCCAGCGTGGCCGCAAGGTCAACTGCACCTTCGGGAAGCCCTCCGATCAGCTACACGAGCGCCACGACGCTAGTGACTTTGAGACCAAGACCCAGGACAAGCTAAGTCCCCCTGCGTCGTGATTGCGAAGATCGTCGGTGTTCGGCACGTCTCTGGTCGCTGCCTCTGCGGTGCTGTTGAGATAGAGATCGACTTTCCTGCTTTTTGGGCCTGGCACGATCACTCCGCGGCGAGCCGTCGTGCACACGGTGCCGCGTATGCGACCTATATCGGCTGCTGGCGCAAGCATGCCCGCGTGATGAAGGGCCACAGAAGCATCGCTCGCTTCGAGGATGCGAAGACAGAGTCAACCAGAAGCTTCTGCTGCCGATGCGGGGCGCCGTTGCTTTACGAGCGCAAGTGCTCGCCGCACATGGTCAATATCCCGCGGGCGCTCTTCACCGGCCGTACCGGCCGCGAGCCCCGCTATCACGTGGCCATCGAGGAGCTTCAGGATTGGACCTACACAGGCAACCGGCTTGTGTCCCCCTAAAGGGCTATCCCGGTATCGTCTGGGAACGCCCGAAATCGCGGCGGCGCCCGCGCGACGCTGAGGTCGCTGAGATCCTCGAACGCGACTTGTCCCGATAGATTCTAATTCCCAGCAGCATGAGTGAACTGCTTATCTTGCTGGAAGGATTCCCTTCGATCAGGGTTTGTCCGGCAGACCGACGATGTGATAGCCATCGGAAAAACCCTCAGCGGCTAGGGCAACATCGGCTGGGCAACATCGCAACGGCCCGCGTAACCGCGATTGGAACCTCGGAGGATCGATTGCCATGGTAAATGCGCCAAGGATGCTCGAGGGCTACCGTGTTCTTGATTTTACCCAATTTGTGGCCGGACCGACCTGCACGCGCCTGATGGCCGAGCTGGGCGCGGAGGTCGTCAAGTTGGAGCTCGCCCCGGGCGGCGATCGCATCCGCGACGCGGGTTTTAAGCCTCGCAACGACAAGGCGAGCAGCCACAGCACCTATTACATGCAACATGACCACAGCAAGCTCAGCTTTGCGATCGACATGAAGCAGCCGGGGGCCCGCGAGCTGGTGATGTCGATGCTGCCGAAGTTCGACGTCCTGGTAGAGAATTTCGCGCCCGGGGTGATCGGACGGATGGGCTTTTCATACGAGGAGGTTAAGAAGGTAAATCCCAAGATCATCATGTGTTCGATCTCGATGGCCGGCCAGACCGGACCGCTATCCAGCAAGGTGGGCTACGACACGATCGGACAGGCCTACGCGGGAATCACCGATAACCTCGGCGAACCGGATCGCGCGCCGGTGATGATCGGAATGGCGATCGGCGACATCTCGACAGGCGTAGCGGCGGCGATGGCGGTTTTCGCCGCATTGCTGCATCGCGAGCGCACCGGCGAAGGGCAGTATCTCGATGCCTCGCTGACCGATACCTACTTCCATATGCACGAACTCAACGTGCCGAAGATCGCTCTGGCGGGTGACCGAGTGCGGCCCAAGCGCGCCGGATCGCAGGGCGACGGACCGGGACCGGCGGGCAATTTCCGTTATCGCGACGACCAATACGTCATGATTCTGATTTCGGCGCATCAATGGCCTCAGATGGCCCGCGCGATGGGCAAGCCCGAGCTCGCAACCGATCCCCGCTTCCAGCGTGCACGCGATCGACAAAAGAACCGCTTCGAGCTCCAGGCGATAATCGAAGAATGGCTGGCGAACTTTCCCACCCGCGAGGACGCGATCGCCGCGATGGACAAGGAACGGGTCCCATGCGCGCCGGTCCTCACCCTCAACGAAGCGATGGCTCATCCGCATCTGAACGAACGCAAGACGGTGCGTTGGGTCGAAGATCCGCTTCTAGGCAGAGTGGCGATTCCCGCCGTGCCGGTTAAATTCTCTGCGTGGCCGGATCGCACAGAGCTGCGCTCCGCGCGCTTGGGTGAGGACAATGAGCGGGTTCTGCGGGATTACCTGGGGCTTGCCGACGAGCGAATTCGGCAGTTGTATGAAAACGGCACGCTGGTGCGCGACAAGACCATAGGATGATGTATAGCGGAGCCTCTGAGTGGTTTACCTATGCTCATTCGGGGAGCTGGGGATTTTTTCTGCCGGGCTTGATTCATCGGGGCTGATACGTAGCACTCAGCCCGCAGACTACTTGGCGAACCCGACCGATAACGCATTGCGATGCCCGTCGACACAGGCAATCCATCGATTGCCGGCCAGCGGATGTGGGTCGACATGATGCATACCGAGCGAGTTCCAGCCGAATCGGCTCCGTCGAAGTACCGGCTCTTCCGTGACTAGTCTCTCCGCGTAGTCGGTATGCGTCAGCTTGGTGATTTCGAGGGCCCACACCTGCCGCCCATACCAGGGAGAGTCGTCCTGCGCATAGCGAAACAGGCTGCCGCCGTATTCGAAGACGCGCCCCGCCGGTCTCGCCAGGTGCGGATTGGAAGTGACGACCGGGCTTGATGGATGCTCGGTCCAGGCCCCCTCGATTCTTTCTGATCGGTAAAGGCGCAGGCTGTCATTGCGTGTGGGCGCGTCAGCGCTGAAGAGCCACCAACAGTCGTGATAGTGAACGAGCGACGAATCGACGTACCGTTTGCCGGTGAGAAGGTTTCCGGCAAATTGCCACCGGATGGGAAATTCAACGGCGCGGTACAGGCGAACCTCCATCGCATTACCCGTCTCGGGGACCATGTAGATTTCGTTGTGGCAGGCGAACACATACGGATAGGAAAGATGAAACGGCTCCTCGAGAACCACGCTCTTGTATGTCCAGGTCAGAGCGTCGTCGCTTTGCGCGTAGGCGATTTTTCCGCGCCCGGTTTCATCTTCCAGAACTTCGAAGAACATGTACCAGAGCGATTCCATCCGAATCATGAACGGGTCGGCCACATAGCGGGCTGATAGGTCGGTTACGTCGCTCGCTGTGAGCACCGGATTGATGACGCCCGGCGCTGCGCTGAGCGCAAAGGGCGAATCGCCCGAATAAATCGCAATCGACCATTTCCGCACCCGCCGGACCCTCGGTAGAGCGCGCCAAAGAAAGCTTCGATGCGATTTCATCGGGGAATATGTTACGTTGCGGCGGCAAAGCGGCCTTGTGGCACCGCTTGTCGCTGACCCTTAACAGTAGTCGTCATGCAGCTGATGGAAATCGTATCCGGTGATGGTGTCAACGGCGCCATCGTCCATTGCCTGCTGGTCACGCGCGAGCTGGCGCGTCGCGGGCATTCGGTGACGGTCTTGTGCCGTCCTAAATCATGGATACGCCAGCAGCTTCGCTCTGATCCGGTGGAGGTTGTCGAATCTGATCTGCACGTGCGGCCCCTTGATGAGTTGCGGCGGGTCGTCGCGATCATTCGCGAGAAAAGGATCGAACTCGTGCATACCCATATGACGAGCGCGCACGTCTTCGGCGTGTTGGTTCGCTGGATGCGCGGCGCACCCTGCGTCGCGACTGCCCATGCCCACCGGCGCCAATGGCACTGGATGTTCAACAACCGGGTTATCGCGGTATCGGAAGCCACGCGCAGATTCCACCTCAAGTACAACCTAGTGCCCAAGCGTCGGATCGAGGTGATCCACAACTTCGTTGATTTCAGTCGTTTCGCGGCCGTGGCCCCGGAGGCCAGAGTGCGGATGCGCGCCTCACTCAACGTTGACGGCTCATGGCCCTTGATAGGGTTCGTCGGCAGCGTCTTTGTCGAGAAGGGATGGCTGGACCTTGTGCGGGTGCTTTCGAAAGTGTCGGTGGCGATGCCGGACACCCGTCTCCTTGTCGTCGGAGATGGTCCGGCGGACTATCGCGCGACGCTCGAAAGCGAGGCTGCGCGCCTCGGCGTCTCGCAGCAGATTATCTGGGCCGGGCGGCGCTTCGACATACCCGAGGTTCTTTCCGCGATGGATCTCTTCGTCTCAGCTTCCCATAGCGAGGCGCTCCCGCTAACTTCGCTCGAAGCTATGGCTGCGGGCATTCCGGTAGTAGCGGCGGCGGTTGGCGGTTTGCCTGAGGTCGTGCGCGACCGAGAAACCGGGATCCTCGTTGCGCCCGGAGACCTTGACGCGATGGCACATGCGATTGTCGCGCTTTTGCTCGATGAGAATCAGCGAAAAAGGCTGGGCGAGTCCGGCAGGCGTCGCGCACGCGAACATTTTTCGCCGGAGCGTCAGATGCCCCGCATCGAGCAGGCCTTTGCGAGCGCCATCGGGCAATCGAAATGGCGTACGCTGCGGTACGAACCTCAGCAGCCGAACTAAGTTGCGATGCTTGTTGCATCGGTAAGCTGGTCGAGCCGAACTCGCGATAACGAGCGCACTTCAGTGAGAACCGCTTCGGCGTCGATAGCTTCGATATGTCGGCGCTGTGCGTCATTGGGGTAGGCGTGATGGAACGCCGCGCGCGACACTTGGAGAATCCGATGGCCCGCTCCCCGAGGGCCAGTTTGTTCCGGCCACGTCGCTCCGAACAGGGCGACAACCGGAGTCCCCACCGCTGCCGCGGCATGCATCGGGCCGCTATCGCCGCTGACGACCAGCAACGCGCGCCTGTACAGGCATATCGCTTCTTCGAGCGTCGTCTGTCCCACCATCGAGGGCGGCGGCGACGGCGCCATCAGCGCGAGCAGGCGCTCCGCTTGAGGTTCCTCGCCGGGGCCTCCCGACACCATCACCGGTAATCCGAGTTCGTTACGAATCCGCCGGATGAGTACTGCCCAGCGTTCGACCGGCCAGACTTTCGATGGCCAGCGACCGAACGGGTTCGCCAGGACAAAGCCCCGCAGGGGCGCTCCCGCTTTGTGAAGTTTGGCTTCGACGGCGCGGTCGGCGGTCTCGGAGCAGAAGAGCCTGGGCTCGCGGTCCGACACCGAGATTCCTGCGCGCTCGGATATCTCCGCGCAGACGTCGACCGCGTGGCGTTGCATGTCGGGATGGATCACCCTGTGCCATCCAGGGCGGAAACCGCCGCGACCCGCTCGATATCGCGCCCGACTCGCGTAGACCCATGCTGCACTGCGTGGGCGCCCCTGAAAATCGATCGCCAAGTCGAAGCGAGGGCCCCGCTGTTCAGCAAGCGTGCGATAGGCGCCGATTAGACTCGGGAGAAACGTGGACCGTGCTGGGTCTGCGACGATCACTCCGTCCACATGCGGGTCGCTGCGAAACAATGGAGCCCACGTCCTATGTGCGACCATCAGCAGTTCAGCGTCGGGACAGGCCTTCCTGAGCGCTCGCACGCACGGCGTTACGTGGACGATGTCCCCGAACGAGCTCAGCTTGACGGCGAGCACCCGGCGCGCCTGAGTAAGATCAATTGGAGCGGGGTGCGTAACCGCTGATGCGCAGCCTGTGAAAACTCCCTTTTCCACAACCTCTATGTAGTGGATGTGGGAGAGAAATCGAAGAACGAGGCGCGACACACCACCAACAGTATTATGCCTTTGATCGAGGTCACCGACTTTTCGCGGGAAGGATGGGCGGATTCGGCCGCGCGCGAAGAGCGTGCGCGCTGGTGCTGCGAGCAGCTCGAGCAGGCCGCGATACTCTCGCTGCGTTCGCCGCTTTTCGACCTCAGCGAAAGCGATCGGCGCTTCCTGTGCAGCATTCAGCAGACCAAACCGTTAGCGATCAAAAATATCTCATACCAGCCGGCGACGCGCCGTCTCGCCGGTTACGCGGGATCGGACGCGGATACCCGAAAGCTCAAGCGACTAATGGCCGGCTACGCGGACTCGATGCGCAATGCCGCGATGGATTTACTATCGCCATACGCTGATGGGTTGCAAGTCGATCTCACCAGCTTTCGGCCCATCGAGGAGCGGGACCGCCAGCTGGAAACGCATGCGCGCAACGACTTGATACACATTGACGCATTTTCCCACCGACCGGCGCGCGACAGACGAATCTTGCGCTTCTTTACCAACATCCATCCCACCGAGGCGCGGGTCTGGAAGATCTCCGGAACGTTTGAGTTGTTGGCCGAACGGATGGCGCGCGCCGCCGGATTGGAACTATACGCAGGACGCATGAACTCGAGCGGGTTTCCAATTGCGAGTCATACGCCCTACGATCAATTCATGCTTGGGTTTCATGACTATCTGAAGATGAATGACAGCTTTCAGGCGAACTGTCCCACGCAGCTGATCGAATTTCCGCCCGGCTCGACATGGATAGCCTTTACCGATGCCGTCCCGCACGCAGTAGTGTCCGGCCAATATGCGTTGGAGCAGACCTTCTTCGTTCCGGTCGCATCGATGCTAATTCCTCATAAGAGCCCATTGCGCCTGCTGGAGGCGATGTGCGGCTCGCGACTCGCTTGATTCCGCAATGAGCGCGACCCGCATCGCCTGCATCTACCTTCGTTCAGGTTGGGGAAACCTAGCGAGCATGGACGGCATCCGTTTCTTTCGCATGGCGGAAGCATTGGCTCGTCGCGGCTACGAAGTCGATGTCACCGTTGATCGCAAGCACGATCGCATTACGCAGCCGAAACTCTTTGGACCAAGGCTGCGCGAGGTTCCCTTCCAATGTGTCCGCTGGGACGATTACGACGTCGTGAAGACGTTTTTTCATGCCGGGTTTGAGTCGCTGCTCGCTATGGGTGGCGGCGACCATCCCTTCATCGTGAGCAAGCTCGGTTCGGTGGTGGGTCACGAGGAAACCGAGGGCGTGTATTTTTTCGGATCGAGGAGAGAGAGGCTGTTCGATACCCAGAGAGAGATTGCCAAGCGCAGCCGCGTGGTCACGGTTCTTACGAATCGAAGCGCCGCGCTTTGGTGGAAAGAGCATGGCTATAGAACGCGGGTGTGGCAGGTGCCGACGGGAGTTGACGCCGAGATCCCGCGCATCGGTCAGAATCCCTACCTGGCTATGGGCATAAGCGAGCCCGTCGCGATTTATGCCGGTAACATCTACAACGCCGCCGACCAACCGGAAGTCAACCGCCTCTGGCAAAACCGGCTTAACCGGATCGGCGCTCTCCTAAGGCGTGATGGCATCCGTCTGGTCGTCGTCGGCGCGGGAGATAGCGACCAACTCGACCACGATGTCGTTAGGCATGTCGGTCCAGTGGAAGGAGCGAAGTTTTGGGATTGGCAGCGCTACGCGAGGGTCGGGCTGGTACTGGCACAAGGACCGGTTCAGGACAACGAGAGCAGCAAGATCTATTATTACCTGCGGACCGGGCTCCAAGTCGTGTGCGAAAGACCGGTGCCCAATGCCTGGCTGCTCGAGACGACGGCAATGGGTGCTATAGTGGATTACGATGACGTGGAGGGCTTGGCAGAATCGGCGGCGCGTCTCGCCTCTTCACCGCCGCGAGTCGAGGGGGTCGGAGAGTCCATGGTCCTGCATCATTCCTGGGATGTCCGCGCAAGGCTGTATGATGCCTTGTTCGCCGAAGCGCGTACTTTGCGAAACTCTAGAACTAGGCCAAATCAGGAACCATAGTTGCTCGGCGCTAACCGAGATTCCAAAGCACCCAGCCTCTGAAGGGTGTCTACGACTTCTTCAGGACTTATCGACCTTAGGCAGTCATAGTGGCCGAAGCGACAGGTCCGAGCGAAACACGGACTGCATTCGATTCCCCGGTATATGACCACGGCTTTTGACCCAATCGGGGCGGTGCCCCGAGGGTCGGTCGATCCGAAAATCGCGACTGTCGGGATTCCTAGCGCCGCCGCGACGTGTGCGCATCCCGAGTCATTGCCGACAAACCCGTCGCATAGGGACAGCAGTGCAATCAACTCGCCCACCCCGGTATCGCCTGCGGCTACCATCGCCGTACTGCCGGCCCGGCTAACGTCCTGACATAAGGCGCGCTCGCCAGGTGTACCTACCAGCACGCACTCGGCGCCGCGCTCGACTAACAGATCGATAACCGCCGAGTAGCAGCTTGCAGGCCATTCCTTGGCCGGACCAAAGGCGGCCCCAGGCGCCAGCGCGATAACGGGAGATCCGGGGCGAAGCCTGCGCGCCTCGAGCCATTGGCGCATTCTTTCCCGATGAGGTTCGTGGATATCTAACGCCGATTCCTGCGCGTCATCATCGACCCCGAGTGTGGCCCGAATCATCGCGAGCCAGTATTGCGACTGATGTGCGCCAGCTCCCTCCTGCCGCGGAAACACCTTATGCGTGAGGAGCGGCCCGCGACGGTCGCGGATGTAGCCAGCGCGCGCAGGCACCCCGGCCAGCGCGACCCATAGCGCAGAGGAAAAATTGTTCGGAAAGAGTATCGCAAGGTCGAAGCGCGCCCTTCTGATTCGCAAGATGATTCGGGCGGTGTCTGCGAAGCGTCGTATTCCGTCGGCCGCGAGCTTGTAAGGAATCACTTCGTCAATCCAACCCACGCCGTCGAAAAAACCCGCGAGTTCGCGCTTGACGAGAACCGCAAGGTGCGAGTTCGGCCAAGTGCGGCGAATCGCGCGAAGCGCCGGCAGACTCATTACAGCGTCGCCTAGCCAATTGACTTCCTTGACCAGAATGCACTGCGGCGTGGCGATGCCAGTCGAGGTCGGAGCCGATCCTTCAATTCGCCGCTGCCGCATCTCTCATGATCCGATGAGCGACAGAAACAGGCGCTCGTACTCATCAGCCGCACGAGCAGGGTCGAATCGCGCGCGCGCCCATTGAAGCGCTCGACGCGCTACTTGGGCGCCCAGCTCCCGCTCTGTAAAAACCCGCTGCAGGACGCGAGCGAGATCGGCCGGGTCGTCCGGTTTTGCTAACAGACCACCTTCTTCGTGCGCGCCGATCGCCTCGCGGATACCATCGATGCTGTAGCCGATCACCGGAGTTCCGCAGGCCATCGCTTCCAGCGCGGTAAGCGGCAGTCCTTCACCGAGGCTGCTATGGGTAGCGATCACGACCGCGTCGACGGCCCTCAGCGCGCGCTCCATATCTTCCACTTCACCCAGGTAGTGCGTGTATTGCCCAAGGCCGGCATCTGCCGCCCACTCGGCAACGGTTCGGCCTGGCTTCCGATGAGGCCGGCCGCAGACAAGGAGGTTCAAGTCGAGGCCCTGGCTTCTGATGAGGCGCGCAGCCGCGATGAGATCGCCGATACCTTTTTGAAGATCGTTGCCGCCGAAGAATCCAATCCATCGCCCCGCCTCCGGCAAACCCATCGACTTTCTGAGATCAGCGCGTGCCTGGCATGGAATGATTTCATCCTGAACTCTAAACCTCACTGGATTGCGGATGACCCTGATCAGGTCCGCGCGGATTCCCGGCTGACCCAGCAGGTTCGCGCTCACAGACTCGCTTACTGCAATCACCGCGTCGGCGCGCAGGTTCGCCAACCGCCGCACCGAGGGCCGAAGCCTCAGCGTCATGTGGCGCGCCAAAACCAGCCGCGCTCCCATAAGGCGTCGGGGCACCGCGCACGACCATAGCCATTCGTTTGGGGTCGTCACCAATACGATTTCCGGAGCAAAAGCGCGGACCGCCCGTGCGATCGCCGCTATCGAAAGCAAGTCTCTTCGCCCGCCCAATCGCGCGGTGTGAAGGGCCGAGGCCAAGCCATCCACTGCGCCATTCACCGGACTCGCCGCGGGAAGCAGGGCGCCTACCTGGTGCAATCGCTCGCGCAGGAGCGCGAGAATTTGGATCGTGGCGCGCTCGGCACCGCCGACGATCTTCGAGCCGCAAATCCACAGTATCTTCATCAGACCAAACAAACCGACGCCATCGTTACCAGTCGCGAAGGTCGAGTTTGCCTCAATAGCAGATGTCGATTCCATTGCATTACTGCGTTTGCCCGCACTCGATATCGCCCCTACACTAGCGAACCCTGAAGAGTATGAGATGAAGCTCGAGGATTTTTCGCAGCGGCTAATGATGCGGACTTCGCATCTTGCGCCGTTTCGGGTCGCGTATGCGAGTGCCTATGGCGCTGCACTTCTTTGGCTGGTAGCCCAGATCCGAAGAGAGCCTCAGGTTAGAGCTCTCGATTTGCGTCTTCCGCGTCGTGGTCATTGCTTCGGGAGCAGTGACCTTGATCTTAGGGCGGAAACGACTCAACTTCCCGCGGCGGAATTTTTTGCCATATGTGATCGTCTTTCTGACATCCTGCTCCGGTCGAAGCCCTGGACAAAGATTTTTGATCTGTACGTCTTTCCGAGCGCCGAATTTGAACTGCAGAAGCGACTCGAGGACTTTGGCTCCCAAGGCCGATGGATTCGCCTGCGCGGTCCGAAGCAAGCGTCTGATGAGAGCTATCCGAAAAATTCCGGCGCCTATCTCGGAAAGCTCTTATCCAACTACGATTTCATTGGCCGCCGCCTCTTCGAAGGCTCACTCGATATTCATCAAACCCGGCTCATCTACAAAAAAACCATGGAAATCCACGACGCGTTGCTAGCTGGGCCGCGTCGAAGCGTCAATGTTCGGAGCGGAATCACTGCTCAGATACTCGAAGCGGGGCAGAGTGCGGTGAAAGGGCGCGCTCGCAAAGCCACCTTCGACGAACTCGCGTGTGCGTATGCATTCGCGGGCGCAGAAGCTTCCGCTATGTGTGAAAAGTCCTATGGATGCGAAGCTGAACCAGGTTCCAAACAGCTATCATTCACCGACAGCATCGTTCCCGAAACGCTCCACCGAGCAGTGGAAAGTTGCGGAGCTGCGATCGGCGAGCTTTGTTCATCACTCAACGGTACGATAAGAAGCGCAGTTCTTGGAGCGGTACCAGGCACCGACTACGAGTATCGTATCTATCTAGTCGTCCGCGAAGAGCTAGGTGTCGATGCTCATCTCAACCGAAGCCGAGCGGTGCGAGAGCTTTTCTCCGGTCCAAAGAGCCATCTCAAGGTTCGCAACGAGTTCTTGCGTCTTCGCCCGCCGATGGTACTTACACCAGTCCTATGGCGAACGATGCATCATTGGTATAACTCTTTGCGCCCGGTCGAAGAATACTACTTCTTGATGCGACATGGCGTAGTGCTATGGGGTGAAGATCTGCGCGGAGATCTAACGGAACCATCGCGCGCGGATATCACGCAAAGCGCCGCTCTTGCGGTGATAGATCTCCGCAACCGGATCTGGGCGGCGTTACGTCTCCGGCAAAGTCGCCGACTGGCAGATCTTGTCGTAGGTCGATTGCCAACCTTGTGGCTGCTACTTGCGAAATCGACTGTAGCGACATCGGTTGGAGAGGCCGTGTCAGGCTGCTGCGAAAGTTCGTTTCCGCATGCGACGATTCTCCAAAAGCTTTATCGACGACTAGGTTGCAATCAGCAAGATCTTCCGGCTGTGACTGACGAGACCTGGAAGCCAGTGTTGCAATCGTTAACCGATTGGCTGGATGAACTCGTCGAACTAACCACGAGTGCCGTGCGATAACCAGCTCGGAGCGCGTTCTGCCTACTGCTGGTCCGAAGCGGTCCGTAGTTGATTGAGGCGCTGGGCATAGGCGAGCGCTTTCGAACGGTCGCCCGCCTCATTCCACCAATCGGCCAATCCGGCGAGCGTATCGCGATCGTAAGGATGGTTCTTGATGTTGTCTTCGAGGACATTGATAGCGTCATGCGTACGTCCGTCGTCATGCAAAGCCACCGCGTAGACGTATTCATACCGTGCGCTCGTGGGATCCGAATGCGCAGCGGCCTCAAGTAGCTCGATCGCTTTCGTATGCTTCTTCTGACGAACCATCAGAAGCCCCAGCGCGTGAAGCAATGACGCATCATTCGGCGAACGTCTCAAAGCTGTGCTGAGGACTGCCTCGCCTTCGGCTTCCCGGTCCCTTTCGCGATATAGGTCTGCAAGATTTACCGCCGCAGGCGCGAAGCCGGGATCTATCGAAAGCGCCGTCTTGAGCTCGGCCTCCGCGCGATCGATTGCACCCTTCCTGGCGAAGAGCAGAGCGAGATTTAGATGAGCCTCGGGCCGGTCAGCATTCAATTCCTGAGCGGCAATGTATTCATTCGTAGCGCGCTCAAAAGCAGTTGACAGTTCCGAAGGAATTTCGCCAGAGGTTCTAACAGAGAGAGCTTCGGCGGCTTCGATTCGAACGCCACGGACGGGATCACTCAAAAGTGATGCAAGAATGTGAATACTCGCATCGAGGTCAGAAGACGGAAGAGCCATGGCAGCGCCGCGCCTCACGAGCGGCGAGGTGTCTCTGTATCCTTCCTCTATCGCGCGGTTGCTGACTGAGGGTCCATAGTGACTCAGTAACGCTGGCGCGGTGGCGCGCGCGATCGCGGGCTGGTTCCCGTCTATGATCAGCGCCTCGAGCTCTCGAGGCGCGCCGAGAGATCCCTTCCTACCGTCATTGATCGTTTCCGCGTAGCGCTGAAAGCCTGATGGAGCGTGACCGTACCACTGGCTAAGGGCGTCCGACGCCCACCGCGCAGTCTTATCGGTATGGCATTGGTTGCATGCGTTAGGTGCGCCGAGTTTTATCGTTAAGTCGGGTCGCGGGATGCGGATGCTATGATCGCGCCGCACGTCAATGACCATGTATGTGCGAGTCGGCATATGACATTCGATGCACTGGGCCGCCTTCGTCCCAGTCTTGTGAAAGTGATGTCTCGGCGAGTCGTACTTCTGCGAGAGGTGGCATTGGAGGCAGACCCTATTACCCTCCGCACGCAGCTTCGAGCTATGAGGATCATGACAATCGCTGCACGTGACCCCTTCATGGAACATTCTGCTCTGGATGAACGAACCATACTCATAGACTTCAGCTTTGATTTGACCGTCAGGAAAATACAGGTCCGGGTCAAGCATCGCCAATCGATAGTCATCTTCTACTGGCTGTCCATGTGCATAGTCTTCGTGAATCTGACTGCGACACGAGTGACACCGAGCGCACATTTGAAGTTCGCGGTCGGTTTTTCGAGGCTTACTGCGGCGAGGATTGTTTGAAACTGGATCGATGCCCCATGAAACATCTCGACGTTCATCGAGAGCGATCGTCAAGCCTTCGGTTGCATCGGCCCGTTTCTGATCGTCTGATTTCCTCGCCCACGCGAGGTGATTTGAGCCAGGTCCGTGGCACGCTTCACACGCAACATTGACTTCAGCATAAGTGGTTTCGTAGCTGCGGGTCTTCTCATTGTAGCTTTTCCGAACGTTGGTTGAGTGACAGTCCGCACACATGTAGTTCCAGTTCTGATCGATAGCAGTCCAGTGCGACGAATCTGATGCTGATGAGTGTTCACTCGGATACAGATTAAACCATCGCTGACCACCAAGCTCGCGCGATCTCGCGTCCCACGCAATTCCGAAGGCTTGCAACCTACCTCCAGGCATCGCGATGAGGTACTGCTGCAAAGGGTAGACGCCGAACGTAAATCCAATTTCGTAGTCATGGATCGCGCCGTCAGGTCCATCAGTTCGCACGAAGAACTTCTTGCCTCGTCTGAAGAAAGTTGAGGTGACGCCGCCGCAATTGAATTGCGCATTGCTGAAGTTGCCGAGGACGCTCGTATCGGTTGCGGGCTGCATCGCACGTTGATGATGCGATCCATGCCAACTTTTGAACTGGGCAACGTGGCATTTACCGCAGGCCCTGGAGCCCACAAACTCGGGTAGGTTGATCGATGTGCGTGGCCCAATCGAGGATTGCCCTCTATCGGAAGCGGGCGAATCGTGGACAGCTATCGCAGACGCGAGGACAAGCGCCGTCAATCCAGCAGCGAACGTTCGTAGCCCTCTCCGTTTAGAGGCAGGGCTAACCGCCGTTCGCTGCCGCAATGCTCGAATCAGCAAGAACCCAGATCCGCTTCACACGCTAGCTCGGACATGGTCCCATGTGCTGCTCGATGGTATTCAAATCGGTACTGTTAGTCAGTCCATCGAGGTTAAGATCCGCCCAGCTGGAAAGGCCGGCAGACAAGCTCGCCAGCATATTGTACTGATCGACATCCAACTGATTTACGACCCCATCGAGGTTGATGTCGCCGATGCAGGTCGGTTGTGATGCGAGAAGCGCCGTCATCTCAGTACTCAATGTGTCATAGTTCTTCTGCTGAACCTTGGTTAGAGGTTTCCCGCCTGTCAGCAAGTCCGAGCCGTCGTTATCGAGCTTCGGAATCGGAACGTGTTCATTGATATAGAAGAACTGGGTGGTCGTGGTATCAGCGCAGGCATTGGTGTTGGCGTCATAAGAATGGAAATGGTTCATGATGAGCTTGTACGGCTCATTGCGGATGGCTTCGGCTTCATACGGATAGATGTTGGTGGAAATCGTCTGGCTATGATCGTGTTGCCAGACGGCCACATCACAGCATAGCGTCAGCCCCTGCGGCGGGATGCCCGCGGTGCTTGGATCGGTAGCACCCGTACCCCACCAGATTCCATTGTTGTCCTCGCATACACCCTTGGTCGGAGCGATCTGAGTGCAGGTAGTGGTGTTGTATTGGCAGGGTCCGTTGATAGCGCCATTGGCCTGCAGATTGGTGCCGATCTGCGTGAAGTTCGTTTTGCGGATGCTCTGCTGCGCCGGATTTTTCAGGTACGGAAGCATAGACTGGGCGTCGACCGTTCTCGGGACGGTCTGGTGCACATCGATGCCGACGATTTCGCCGATCAGCTGATAAAGGTCCGCGATATTGACCATGGCGCCCACTTCGCGGCCGGGCTGGTTTACTCCCGGCCCCGACACGATGCCTGGGACCCATACACCAGTTTGATAGGCGGTGGACTTTGCACTCATAGGGTTGAATGGCAACTTTACCACCGCCCCATTGCTGCCATTGTCAGTGACAAGCACGACCCAGGTATTGGTTTTGCGCGGATGATAGATCAGCTTGCCATCCCGTCCGCGGGTAGCCAGCCCTGCCGCGACCAAAAACCGTCCGACCTCGGAGTCGAGCGCCTCTTCCATCTCGTTGGACAGGATTCTTTGGCTGACCGATTGCGTACAGTCGAGATTGCTCGAGTCCGGCTCTGTGCTGGGCAGTAGCTGACTCGGTGGTTGCATGACTGGAGCGTGGACGGTTGCGAAGGTCAGTGCCACCATCCATGGCTGATCCGCAGGCTGGCTCGCGATCCAGTTGATGGCTGAGTCAACCGGCTCAGTGCCGCGATAAGTGCGGGCGCGAATGTCGGTTGGAGGGACCTGCACGACCGACCCATCTGCATTGTTCAGGACTAGCGGCGATACGTAGTGTGCGCTGAGAGTCGAAAAGTTTATGTCGCCGGGGACCGGGCTGGCACACGGCTGATTTGGATCGAAGATGCCGCCCGCATCGCGACAGACACGGCCCGGCGCTTCCGCTCCAGTTTTGGTGATCACGTCACAAGTGTTGTCCCCAGAATAGCATGCGCCCTGATCCGCGCCGCCATCAGCCCCGTCGCGCACGAAGCCACAGGACCACGTCCCCGACGGCGATACGCCTCCGGCCGTGGAATCAATCGACGATGGATCGCCGGTAACGTCCAGCCATCCATCGAAGTAATCAAAACCGAGCGCATGAACCATGGCCAAGCCGTAAGGATCGTTGGCCTGGATTCCCAGATGAAACTTGCCGAACAGGGCGCTCTTGTATCCGCGCGGTTTGAGCAGTTTAGGTAGCGTCGTCTCGTTGGGGTTGACCATCGAGTTGGCTAGATCGTTGGTGCCCAAGGCGGTGAGGACTTGAGTACGAAACGGATAACGTCCGGTGAACAACGCGGCGCGTGCGTTCGAACACGCCGGCATCGCCCACATGTTATGGAATCTGACCCCGCCTTCCGCGATCGCATCGATGTTTGGAGTTGCGGCTGGAGTCCCGCCGCCGTATCCGAATAGCTTCCACTGGTCGATGCCAATATCGTCCATCACGATTAACACGATGTTGGGCGTCGATGATGCTTTGACGGCCGCCGATTCCGAGCTCCCGCTACCTCTACATCCGCCCAGAATAAGCATCGTCACCAGGCTGATCTGCGTGATCCATCGATGCCGATTCCGATTAACCATCCCCCGAGACGACGAAATCGAGTCTTCCCGAGTCTTCACATTGCCGTTTACGACGACGCAGATTTCCGTTGATATCATTCCGATCCTCCACCCACTGATCTCATGTGGAACGAAGCCAGTCTACAACACATTTTGCGTTGAACGCTGCATCTGGTAGTCAGCGGCACGCATCGCATGATTCGAAGGCCGCGCTTGCTTCGCTAACGGAGGAGCTATACTGCTGCAAATACGATCTCGAAGGCACCGAGAGTGTATTTATGATTCACTGTTTGTCTAGAGTTGGGTCTATTCTGGCCGTCGCCCAAGTCCTGAGCGCCGGAGCAGCTTTCGGTTTCGACGCGGTCAAAGCGCTCGCCCCTAATCCTCCGTTTGCGATTTGCCGGAATCAGCAGTACGCACTTTGTGCGCAGGCGGACTGTTTCGTTTATAACCAGGTCGCGTATTGCAAATGCGATATCCGCCGAGGCGATAGCATCAGTCTCCAGCTTAGTTACTCCAGCCCGACGGGCGACCGAAATGTGTGCGACGTCAACCAGCAAGGCAAGCTCAACCGCTACATGGTGAGCACCTTCAGCCTTCCGCCCGATGCTGAGAAGGGCGGTCCGATGGCTGCCTACACCTGCCCCGGAACCGATGACGCGGGAAGCGGGGTGCCGGCGCCGGTCGCCTATGGCCAATGTGATGGCGCTATTTGTTTTAACAGCAGCAGGGGCCAGCGGTTTCCCGGCTTCGATATCCGGCTGCGTAATCGGGAGATAATGTGCTCCTGTCCAGTCTCGACTGCCGCAACGCCGGGCAGCTCCGACCCTCTCGGATATCAGATATTTGGCCCGTACCATCCCTCGGCGGCCCCGGGCAGCCGATGTGACGCGAGCGCATGCGCAGCCTGCAGCGTGCCCAATCCCACCGCCAACGGAGTTACAATACCGGTCGGAGCTCCCTCCGGAGCGGGAACCTTCCTGGCGCTGACGCTGAACGGCCCGCCGGTTCCGGCGCTGAATGAGTGTCTCTGCACCTGCACCACCACTCAGAGTGTGACCTCTTGTACGGTGGTGGAAGATACGACTCCCTAGCTGGTCAGTCGGATCGATTTCATCTAGTGGACTGTCGAACGATTCCTGTGCCGGGGACCATGCCGCCTAGGTCAACTCATCGATGAGTTCTTTCGCGGCTAGCAGGTCCTTGGTTGCGAAGCCTTCCTTGAATCGACCGAACGCTTTCGACACCAGCTCGCGCGCTTCTTTCTTTTTCTTCTGATGCTAATAGAGCCGCGCGAGGCTCACCGTCGTGCGTAGCTCCCATTTGCGCGCGCCTTGCGAACGCGCAAGCTCGATCGACTTAAGGAAGTTCTCCTCAGCGTCCTTCTCGCTGGTCCTGGATCCTTTCGCGCCGCGCCCGTTGCGATGCTGCTCGAGGTTCAATTCCGCCTTCGCGCGCAGCAGTTCGGGCTCCCATGCGTGCTCGTCCTTAAGCTTGACGAATGCGAAAGCGTCGTTGATCGCGTCGTCGCCCGCGCGAAACTCGCCCGCCAGCCGGCACGCCTCCGCAATCATGAGATACATCCCCGACAGGCCCGCCTCGGTGCCAATTGCGACGCTGGTCTGAATCGCCTGATGCATCATCGTCAGGCCCGCCTCGTGCTGCCCCATCTGCGCCATCGCCGCGCCCAGCATGTTCGAACCCATCAGCTGGCAGTAGGGCAGGCCGTGCTCGGTCGCGAGTTCGATGGTGCGCCTGGACCAATTCGCCGTCGTGTCCCATTCCTGGCGAAAGCCGTACAGCACCGCGGTAAAGTAGGTCGCATAGATAACGTCGTGCGCCGTGGCAAATTCCTCCGCCGCCCCCAGCGCGCGACGGCTCATCGCGAGTGCTTGCTCAGGCATTCCCATCAGCTCGAGCGTCCATCCGAGCGCGCTGCGCGCATCGACCTCGACATTGGAGGTGTAGGTGAAATGATCGAGCTTCGGTTGATGCTGCTGGCATAGCGCGATGGCTTTCTCCAGATTCTCGCGCGCCTGTGCCAGCTCGCCGAGGAAAAATCGGCATAAAATATTTCCACTCAAATTACTCCGCGCATCAGTACGCGCATTGTACCGATGTCATCACATACGGAAAAAGAAACGAAAATTCTGGCGGAGGGGAGAGAGTCGAGCTCCGGCAAGCGCAATGCCCGCCAAGCCGGTTTTGAAGACCGGTCGCGGCACCGGCCGCGTTCCTCCTCCAGCCTTTATTTATCGCGTACTTGCGGCGATCGGCTCAACCGTCTGCGGCCGGAGAGTGGCCACTGAGTGCCCACTTTTTTCGATTTCGCCCAAAGTGGCTCTTAAAGTCGAGCCGTTCAGTACGCGATTCGCGAGCCGGTCAGCCGCGTCGCTCTCGGTATGCTTGAAGAAGTGGGAATAGACCTGCAGCGTGATGGCCGGATTGGCGTGCCCGAGCCGATGCTGAACCTCGGTGACTGGCGCTCCGGCCGCAATCATCGCCGATGCGCAGCTATGGCGAAGGGTATGGAAGGTTACTCGGCGAAGGCGAGCTCGGGTCAGGGCGGGATAGAAGGCGACTCGAAGAAGCCAATCGCGGCATACCGCCTTTCCTTCGGGATTCGGAAACACCAGATCCTCTCCGGAGATGGGGCATCGCAACTTCCACCGCTTCAGATCGGCAACAAGCAGGGCCGGAATTGAAATCGTTCGCCTCCCGGCCTTGGTCTTCGGCGGAAACTAGCGCGCGCGAGTTTCTTCGCCCTTAAGCCGGGCCCACGAACGGCTGCGCCGGACGACCATCTTGCCAATCCCTTCCTTGGGCAATTCGAGATCGCTCCAACGCAACGCCAGCAACTCACCTTGGCGGGCGCCCGTCAGATAAGCGGTCTCGATCAGCATTCGCTCGAAACCGGAATTGGCTGCGGCCAGTAGCACTTGAATCTCTTGAGGGCTAAGAACGCTGTCAGGATCGACCGTCTCGGTGTCGGCTTCTACTTCTCCTGCCTTAAGTTCAATTGACACCTGCTTCGCCCGTTCAACTCTATCGACGGGATTCTTTGAACAGAGTCCGCGCTTGATCGCGAGCCTGAAGACCGATCCTACGATGCGCAGAATGCAATTGATGGTGCGGCGCGCGTACTTCTGGTCGCGAAGGTTGTTCCGGAACTTCTCGATCGACGCAACGCTGATCCTGTCGAGCTTGTACGGTCCGAACACCGGGAGGATGTGCTTGTCGAGTCGCGTGCGCAAATCGGAGACGTGAGAGGGACGGCGATCGGCCTTGCTTTGGAACCAGTCCTCCGCGATCTCGGAAAACTTTGGGATCTTGGCCGGCTCAACATACTCTCCCCGAGCGGCCTTCTCCGTGGTTTGTGCGAGGAATAGCTCCGTCTGCTTCCTAGTTTTGAAGCGAACGCGGCGACGAGAGCCGCCCATTCCTAAAGGCCTGTAGTCCAACTCCCATAGGCACTCACAGTTGGCGCCGCTGCAACTAGCAACGTGGAACTTCTCGATACTTGCCATCTCCTACCTCTTCGCCACATCACTAGCGTGACGCGCGCGCTCGCATCCACTCCTATCCGAAGGCCAAAGAGACCAAGACCTAGAGATTCGACAGCTTCTTTTCAGCTAGTGCTTTTTCGACTTCGTTGAGCTTGAATCGCACGTATTTACCAGCACGGATGCTCGGAAGGCGTCCTAGACGCGCTTCGCTGCGGATCCAGCTTTCCGGAAGACAGAGTTTTCGTGCTAAATCGACCGCCGTTAGGAGAATGTCCTCGCAATTATGATGATCATCACCGTCTACTTCGCTACGGTGGACACCTTCAGTCAAAAGACGTCCCCCCAGAAAGACTAAAAGAGATGGAATTTGTTCTATAGGCAAACTTTTCGCCCACTCCATCACGGCCACGTCCATGTTCTGCCTATCCGGTCTCCTATTAGTCACGAAACATCACGACCGGCGAATACTTCGCTCTGGTTGCGAGTCTCGAGCTTCTGCTGAGCCTAGAGCGAGATAGAAGAACGGCCTGCCGGAAGAGATGCATTAACGCATTTCTGCTTGGGACCGCTTGGAATTCCAGAAGTTCGCCTGTGTCGGGATCGATCAGCGGCGCTAGTTCCCCACCGTCGCCGAGCAGGGCGCTCAGCATCTCGTCTGCGCTCTCTCTGCCCAGCGGGTCGAGTTGCAACTGCGAGTAGTAGGTCTTGCTATTCCACTGATGCGAATATTCGGGCCGATAATTGATCAGCAGCAGAATCTTCGCAGTCCCGATTGAGTCGGCAAGCAGATTGAGGAATGCCTGGGTGC